>OFAT01000005.1_pt1 | contig 90487 bp, 85 predicted proteins | sample 1520331 | NCBI WGS metagenome assembly OFAT01 (sample SAMEA3696446, study PRJEB22514) | metagenome | biome: water; feature: marine; material: hydrothermal vent | place: Pacific Ocean | collected 2014-08-12 | depth 1521 m
ACCTGCTACCTGCTACCTGCTACCTGCTACCTGCTACCTGCTACCTGCTACCTGCACATGCTACGCATCTCACACTCTCAGGCCGTATACTCTCATACGTCCTATGCCAATATCCTCTTCGCACTCTATGCAGATACCAAACATGGGTTTATCTATGCGTAAAAGAGCATTTTGAAGTCTGGTAAGGCGTATTTTGGATTCACCCAGTATTTTGTTGTTTACATGCTGTTCTCCCATAGCCTCCAGACGTGTAAGTCTGCCGAGGGAACAGTCAGGGGAGATGGGTTTGACTTTCTCTTCGAGTATACTGATCTGTTTTTTTAAGAGGCTAATATCCTGTTCTATCTTCTCTTTAATGGTCTCTTTCTCTTTTGCTGTCATTGTGCACTACTTTATGGTATAGTTGGGTTATTATAACAGAACTTCGGAAGTGGAGACTTTAGTCCCACCTTACAATTATTGATTTTTGGAAGCTATATATAACTTAAGTAGTAGTTTGGATTTTCTGTGGAACTGAAGTTTCCACTTCCAATGAAAGAAGGAAGAACTTGAAAAAAATATTGATATTTTGCATGTTCTCATTATCTATTTTTGCAGAGAATAACTATACCAATGCTCTCATCAAAGAGGATTCTCCCTATCTGCAGCAACATGCACATAATCCTGTCAATTGGTATCCTTGGGGTAAAGAAGCGTTAGAGAAAGCTAAAAAAGAGAAGAAACTGATATTTCTCTCCATAGGTTACAGTACCTGTCACTGGTGTCATGTAATGGAAGAGGAGAGTTTTACAGATACCGAAGTAGCAAAACTGTTGAATGAACACTATATTTCTATAAAGGTAGACAGAGAGGAGTACCCGCAGATAGACAAAAAATATCAACAACTTTATATGCGTGTTCATGGGGAAAGAGGAGGTTGGCCCCTGAGTCTGTTTATGTCGCCTGATGCAAGGGTCTTTCATTTGGCAACGTATATATCCAAAGAGGAAGGATATGGTTCTGACGGGATGATGAACATGCTTCCCTCTTTTGTGAAGATGTATCAAACACAGTCAAAGAAGTTTCAACAACGTATAGATAAACATCAGGCATTGGCAATGCAAGGAACCCAAAAACAAAGTGCTAAAACAAAACTGACACTTGATGTGATGGATCAGTTTGTAAAAGAAGCAGCGCAGGAGTTTGATGGTCAAAATGGAGGATTTGCCAAAAGACCTAAGTTCCCGGAAGCTTCAAAGATAGCGTTGTTGCTTGATATTTATAGAATAGACGGGGACTCACAAGCACTGCATATGGCCGAGCTTACACTTAAAAAGATGGCAGAGGGTGGTCTTTATGATCAGATAGGAGGAGGCTTCTTCCGTTATACAACAGATGAAGCATGGCAGATACCTCACTTTGAGAAGATGCTCTATACCAATGCAGAACTTATACCCCAATACGTTACACTCTATGAACTTACAAAAGATCCTCTCTATAAAAGAGTTGTGATCGGGACGATTGCTCAGATGGAAACACATTTTATGAGAGAGGGGCTCTATCTTTCTGCAAGTGATGCAGACAGTGATGGGGAAGAGGGAGGATATTTTATCTACAGTTATACAGATGTGTATAAAGGACTTTTGGAAAAAGGATTGAAAAAAAGTGAAATAGAGAAAACATTGTCCTACCTTGGTATAGAAGAAGACGGGAATATTGATGGAGAGTTTTCTCATGCCCATATCACTGGAGATGAAGTACCTGCCCAGCTAGAAGAGGTTAAAGCCTATTTGAAAAGCTTACGTAAAAAAAGAAAAAAGAGAATTATGATCTGGAGGGTGCATTGCGTGAGTATGTAGCTTTGTTGGAAAAAGAAGCATACTTTGAAGCACATGAAGTACTGGAAGAGGCTTGGCATCCTCTGCGTAAAGCCGATCATCCATTAAAAAATTTGGCAAAAGGACTGATCAACGGTGCTATTGCATTTGAGCATCTTAAACGGGATAGAGAAAATGCAGCACTTAAGGCACGTAAAGTAATGCGCTCTTTTGATAGATATAAAGGGCTTGCAGCATCAGATATTGAACATGTTCAGCTTTTTCAAAATGCATGTCAAATGATCGAAATATTAAAAAGTAGACACAGTGAGGTTTTTGATGTTCTGGTACCATAATATGACCAAACAGTATCATTATAGACGTACATTGAGCAAAGCTCTATGTACTACGTTAACACTGTGTTTGCTTCATCAGCAGGCTCAAGTGACTAGTCACTTTAAATATCAAAAGGGGAGTATATAATGTTTTGGTATCACAATATGACCAAACATTCATATAACTCTGTACGAACCAATCCCAACAGACTTTCATGGGAAGACCAACCCAGTACCTATAAGAATTATCCTGAGAGTTATGCAAAGTATAAACTTGATCTGGAAAAAGAGGAAGATAACTTTCTTTATCATATTGCAGGGTTGACAGCAAAGAAAACCTATCCGAGCGGTGAGTATTATCTTCGTATCAATCCAAGTGCAGGAGCCCTTTATCCCAATGAACTCTATTTTCAGGTACGAGGAGTTGAAGGGATAGAAGATGGGATCTACCATTATGAGGTAAGGTCCAGCTCTATTACACTACTTCAAAAGATCACAGAAGAGGTGGGATTGGAGCCTTATTTAGGTTACGCAACAGCCATGAAAGGGTATCTGTTTTTAGTCTCAGCTATCTACTACAGGTCTTCATGGAAATATAAAGACAGAGCCTTTCGCTATTGTCTTTTAGATTCAGGGCATCTTTTGGGCAGCATAGAAGCAAGTGCGTTACTGAAACCCCATGCGGTACAGATAGTCTATAACATTGAACGGGAAAAACTCAATCATATGTTTGGATTTGAAGAGCATGAATGGTTTTTAGCCGGAGCAAGTATGGCTGTACCTATGCAAGATAAAGAGATACGTGCGATAGAGTTTGAACTCCCTTATGTAGATGGCAGTAGAACGTTTGAAGCCAATCCTCTTATAGAAGAGGCTTATGAAGAGACGAGTATTTTAGAGAGATGTAAAAAGGTTATTAAAGCTCCCAAGTTCACCTACAATGCCCAAAAACTTCAAGAAACTATTTTCTCTCGTAGGTCTCAGAGAGGTTTTCAGGAGGGTGCCATCACCAAAGGACAATTCAATTATATTATGGAAGTGTTAGCGAAACCTGTATTGAGTGACTGTGATGAAGAGGTAAGTATCTATGCAGTCGTCAACCGTGTGTTGGATATGCCTTTGGGACTCTATAAAGAGGGTGAGTATATCAAGTATGGTGATCTTGCCAAACAGGCAGGGTACCTCTGTTTGGAGCAGTATAGCCTCTCTTCAGCAGGAGCAGTGGCTTTTTTTCTTACTTCCAAAGCGAAGAACTACCAGGCACTTTATCAAAAAGCAGGGATTATCGGTCAGAGACTCTATATCGCATCACTTTATTTAGGGTTAGGGTGTAGTGGCATAGGGGCATATTATGATGATGAGGTAAACACCTTTGTGGGTAATGATGAAATGGTACTCTATGCTTTAGCCATCGGGAAATAGTTTTTTCAGTTTTTTTGCATAAAATCATAAGATAATTAAATTTTATTTATCTATTAACTTTTTGTTATAATTCAAAAAAAATTAAACCCGTTTTATGCAATAGTTTTATGATCTTTATCACATATTTCGGGCTTAAAGGCTTATAATGAATAGATTACCATGGTGGATGGGTGGCATCTTGATGTCAGGACTTCTCCTTTTAACATTTTCGACCTTTGGCGCAGACAGACCCATAGGTGCATCAACCTATGTACCGTACTTTGCAGGGATCATTTTTGATCTTGATCCGGAAAAATACGGTTATTTAAAACATATTGCCAATTCAGGTGCCTGGGAAGGTGTGATGCTTTTTGGTGCACTGCTTGGCGGGTTTGTTACTTCAGTATTTATTACAAAGAGTTTTAGGTTTTCACTAATCCCTACAGGATGGAAAAAATATAAAAACAATTCTGTCCTCTCACGACTTCTTTGGAGCTTTTTTTCAGGTTTCATCATGATCATTGGTGCAAGAATGGCTGGAGGATGTACCAGTGGGCACTTTATGTCCGGTATGAGCCAGATGGCTGTCTCTTCGATGATATTTGGCGGCGTTGTGTTGGTTGTTGTGATCATTACAGGTAGACTTTTTTATAATGTGAAGGAGAAGTAATGCAGTCAGAAGGATTGTTTTCACGATTTTTAGGTATGTTTGAGAATGTGATAGGGCAAGATCACGGCTCTTTGGCATTGGTATTTCTGATTGGTATCATCTTTGGCGGGATAATCCAGTACACCAGGGTAGATAAGTTTGAAAAGATCGCAGGCTTTGCCATGCTTAAAGATACCATCGTCCCCAAGATGCTTTTTCTTGCAGTGGGGCTTACAAGTATAGGTCTCTACTTTATGATAGAGGCAGGGATAGCACACTATCATGTCAAGCCTATCCTCTGGCAAGGACTGGTCATCGGAGGCACGCTTTTTGGTATCTCGATGGCGATTTTAGGTAAGTGCCCCGGTACAGGTCCTATCTCTATCTCAGAAGGACGTATCGATGTATTGATCGGTGCTATCGGTGGACTTTTGGGTGGATTGGTCTTTACTCTCTATTATGATGACTTCTTTAAACCGTTGATGGGTGAAAGTGCAGGGAAGTTAACGCTTCCGGAACTTTTCCCGGGCAATGAACATATGGTAGTACTTATCTTCGGTGTAGTGGTGACACTCATTGCCATTGCCATTCCTAAAATGGAACTTTTCGATGAAGCTGACTTGTGCCAACTTCCGGATGACCATAGACCGGATCGAAAAATATAGTGACTCAACTTTTGCATTTATGTCATCCTCGTGCTTGACACGGGGATCTAGAGTTTTTGATGCAAAGTTTATTAAGCATTTTTTACTGTTTCAGTTCTCGATTCCCGGTCAAGCTTGGAATGACGCATGTAAACAGATGCATGAATTGGGATAGTTATTTTTTAAACCTGTATCCAAGTGCCTCTAATTGTTGGCGTAGGATATCTGGGATATCTCCCTGAAACTCCAGAGTATTCTCTTTTACTGTTCCTCCGGTACCCAACTTCTTTTTGAGTGTTTTTACTAAAGCTTGAAGATCGCTTTTAGATAGGTAAAAGGGTTTGACTATGGTAACAATTTTTCCTCTTCGTTTCTCTTTTGCAAAATGAAGCTGATGTTTGTTGGGTTCTTTTATTTCAGTTGAGGTTTTTTGAACAGACTTCTCTTTATTATCCGATGACCAGTCATCATCAAAATTCGCACCCATTTCAAATAGATTCTCTTTCAATAGTTCTCCTTAATTATAATTCGTATCGAACAGTATCCCAAGTATGACCATCAGCACCAGAAGAAAGACCATGGTCCTGTAAAGGGCCTCTTCACTAGGGAGTCTCATAGCGATCCTTTTAATTTTCTATATTATATATGATCTCTGTTTTGTTCTTCTTGGTCTGGATCTCATGGATACTCAATCCCTCTATAGGAAGTTTCATAAACTCATCTATGGATTCAATACCTGCTTTAGCCATCTCTCTTAGTACAATACCTCGATAGGCTTTTGCCCAATGGCTGACCACTTTACCTTCTTTGATGAATTTTAGAGTGGTGTAAGCCTTTGCAGGTTTGTAGAACTTATCATAGAAGCCTGCCCGCAAGTCGAGTATCTCTTCATCTTTGAGATACTCCTCCATAAGGTTTGCTCCATGTTCTTGGTAGAACTTCTCTACTTTTATCTTACCTACTGCTTCTCCTTGTTTTAGACGATACTCGGGAATGAGATCATCAGCACGTAAAAAACCAAAGAGATTAGAACAGAGAATGACATGATCATCTATATAACGTTGAGCATGATCATCTAGCTCACTATAAGAGAGATAATCAAAAGCAACACCGGTATACCGTTCTATAGTTTTCATAGCAGGTTCATGGATGATATCTTTTTTATGTTTCAAGATGTCAGCCTCTTTCTTAAGCCCGAACATTTTAGAGAGTTTTTGAAGATCACCTTGTTGTAAAATATTTATATAGTGATGTAAGAGTTGTGTACGATGGGGTAAAAGTTCTTTAAAAAGTAATTTATCCAGTTTAAATGGTTCAGTTCCACCTGATACTTTAGTTTCGCTGGGCGCTAATAGAATTTTCATAAGGGAATTTCCTTGAGTTTATTATGGAATGTATTCTAGTCAAAATAGTTAAAAAAAAGAAATTTTAAATTTTTTTATCAAAACCCTTGACATTTAAAATGTTTTTGTCTATAATTCCCGTCCATTTTAAGTGTAACTACTTTTAATGTTGGTGCTGGTGTAGCTCAGTTGGCTAGAGCAGCTGATTTGTAATCAGCAGGTCGGGGGTTCGAGTCCCTTCACCAGCTCCATAGAAATATAATTATCAGTGTTTGAACCAGTAATAAACAAACAATCTAAGTGGTGAGTTACTCAAGTGGCCAACGAGGGCAGACTGTAAATCTGCTGACTATGTCTTCGAAGGTTCGAATCCTTCACTCACCACCATTTGTTAAGTAACATAAACGACGCGGGAGTAGCTCAGTTGGCTAGAGCGTCAGCCTTCCAAGCTGAGGGTCGCGGGTTCGAGTCCCGTCTCCCGCTCCATAAACTGGGAGCTGTGTGAATTATGTACTTAACACTAACTACTTCACATTTAAAAGCTTCACATTTTTATTTATAAAATCAGCTAAGCGTAAATAATTTATTATTTTATTATGCTTGCAAACTGATTCATGAACGACAAAACACAATTGATAGAGTATGCTTTATGCATATAGTGCCCATATGGCTCAGGGGTAGAGCACTTCCTTGGTAAGGAAGAGGTCGTGAGTTCAAGTCTCACTATGGGCTCCACCCTTTCAATAGTATGGACAAAAGTATTACATCTTTGTAATAGTTCTGTCCATATGGGTATGGGGTCTAAGATAATTTAGGTATAATATTGCCTTTAAAACATTTACGCTAGGAGAAAAGCATGGCTAAAGAAAAATTCGAACGAACTAAACCGCATGTTAACATCGGTACTATCGGTCACGTTGACCACGGTAAAACTACACTGACTGCTGCAATTACTGCTGTACTTGCAACTAAAGGTGAGACTGCACTTATGGATTATGATCAAATTGATAATGCTCCAGAAGAGAGAGAAAGAGGTATTACAATTGCTACTTCTCACGTAGAGTATGAAACTGAAAAAAGACACTATGCTCACGTAGACTGCCCAGGTCACGCCGATTACGTTAAAAACATGATTACAGGTGCGGCTCAAATGGATGGTGCGATTCTTGTTATTGCTGCGACTGATGGACCAATGGCTCAAACTAGAGAGCACATTCTTCTCTCTAAGCAAGTAGGTGTACCATACATTGTTGTATTCTTGAACAAAGAAGATCAACTTGATGATGAAGATAAAGAAGAGATGTTAGAGCTTGTAGAGATGGAAGTAAGAGAACTTCTTTCTGAGTATGATTTCCCAGGTGATGATACTCCAATCATTGCTGGTTCAGCATTCCAAGCGCTTGAAGAAGCTAAAGCTGGTACACTTGGTGAGTGGTCAGAAAAAATCATTGCACTTATGGATGCAGTAGATGAGTATATCCCTGAGCCGGTAAGAGAAACTGATAAAGACTTCTTGATGGCAATCGAAGATATCTTTACTATCCAAGGTCGTGGTACGGTTGTAACTGGTAAAGTTGACAGAGGTCAGGTATGTGTTGGTGACGAAGTTGAGATCGTTGGTCTTAAAGATACCCAGAAAACAACTGTAACCGGTGTTGAAATGTTCCGTAAAGAGATGGATTGTGGTCAAGCTGGTGACAACTGTGGTGTTCTTATCCGTGGTATCGCTAAAGATGAGGTACAAAGAGGTATGGTTCTTTGTAAACCAGGTTCAATCACTCCACACACTAAGTTCGAAGCTGAAGTGTATGTTCTTACTAAAGAAGAAGGTGGTAGACACACTCCATTCTTTAACAACTATAGACCACAATTTTATGTTCGTACAACAGATGTAACAGGTTCAGTTCAGCTTCAAGAAGGTACTGAAATGGTTATGCCAGGCGACAACGTTAAGATCGATGTTGAACTTATCGCACCAGTAGCACTTGACGAAGGTACTAGATTCGCTATCCGTGAAGGTGGTAGAACAGTTGGTGCCGGTGTTGTTAGTAAGATAATCGCATAAGACATTTACAAGAGGTTCGCCTCTTGTAGTATGTATTATCTATTAGGAGATAGTAATGAGAGAAACAGTTCATTTAGGATGTGAAAAGTGTACAAGACGTAACTATCACACGACTAAAAACAAAAAAACAACAACAGAGAAACTTGCATTGAAGAAATATTGTAAATGGTGCAAGGAACATACTGTTCATAAAGAGATGAAACTGTAAGTTTTATCTCTTTCAATACCGTCATTTAAGCATTTGTTTAAATGGCAACCTAAATACTATTTAGGCCAATAGCTCAGTTGGTAGAGCACTGGTCTCCAAAACCAGGTGCCGGGGGTTCGAGTCCCTCTTGGCCTGCCATAATAAAAGGTAACACACATGGGAAAAATTTCAACATTTATTGCAAACGCGAGAGCGGAGATCCATAAAGTAATATTTCCAACAAAAGTACAAGTAAGACAAGCATTTTTAGCAGTTATTCTCGTAGTGACTGTAATATCAATATTTTTAGCATTGGTTGACCTTTTGATGTCATCAATCGTATCATCAGTTTTATAGGATAAACAATGGCTTATCAATGGTATGCAATTCAAACATATGCAGGAAGTGAACAATCTGTAAAAAGAGCAATAGAACAACTTGCAATTGATTATGGTATTGAAGAGAAGATCGAACGTATCGTAGTTCCTACAGAAGAAGTAATTGAAGTTAAGAATGGTGAAAAAAAGATCACAGAAAGAACATTGTATTCTGGGTATGCTTTCGCACATATAGACCTGGATACTGATCTTTGGCATAAGATTCAGTCTTTACCAAAAGTATCTAGATTTATCGGTGAACAAAAGACACCTACTGCACTTACAGAAGCAGATATCAAAGTAATTTTGGACAAAATGGAGCAAAAAGCTGCACCTAGACCTAAAGTTGATTTTGAAACAGGAGAAATGGTACGTATTATCGATGGTCCGTTCGCAAACTTTACAGGTATGGTTGAAGAGTATGATCTTGACCATGGAAAATTAAAGTTGAATGTTTCAATCTTTGGTAGAAATACACCAGTCGAAATCCTCTATACGCAAGTAGAGAAAATTATATAAGACTTCACAGTCAAATCAAATAAAGGAAGAACAGATGGCAAAAAAAATAACTGAAAAGTTTAAAATGATGATCCCCGCTGGGTCAGCAAACCCATCACCACCGGTAGGTCCTGCACTTGGACAACGTGGTGTTAACATTATGGAGTTTTGTAAGGCTTTTAATGAAAGAACAAAAGATAAAATGGGGTTTAAAATTCCTGTAATTGTTACAGTATATGCAGATAGAAGCTTTACATTTGAAACAAAACAGCCACCGGCAAGTGATCTTATTTTAAAAGCAGCAGGCCTTAAAAAGGGTACAGATAATCCACTTCTTAACAAAGTAGGATCTATCACTAAAGCAAAACTTGATGAAATCATCGATCAAAAAATTGCTGACCTTAACACTAATGACAGAGAAATGGCGGCAAATATCATTGCTGGTTCTTGTAGAAGTATGGGTGTTGAAATCGTAGACTAATCTTAGTATAAGTCAATCATAACCACATGGATTTTAAAATGTGGGAGCATATAAAGCGGAGAAAAAAATGGCAAAAAAAATAAGTAAAAGAAGAGAAGCATTACTTAAAAAAGTAGATGCAACAAAAGCATATAGTATTGATGAAGCAATGGCTACACTGAAAGAGCTTAAATCAGCAAAATTTGATGAGACAGTTGAAGTTGCACTAAACCTCAATGTTGACCCAAGACATGCAGATCAAATGATTAGAGGATCAGTTGTTCTTCCTAACGGAACTGGTAAAAAAGTAAGAGTGGCAGTATTTGCTAAAGATGCCAAAGCGGATGAAGCAAAAGCAGCAGGTGCTGACTTGGTAGGTTCAACTGACCTTATCGAATCAATTCAAGCGGGTAATATTGATTTTGATATCGTTATCTCTACACCTGATATGATGGGTGTTCTTGGTAAAGTAGCAAGAATTCTCGGGCCAAAAGGTCTTATGCCTAACCCTAAGACCGGTACGGTAACTATGGATGTAGCTAAAGCAGTTGAAAATGCAAAAGGCGGACAAGTTAACTTTAGAGTAGATAAAAAAGGTAATATCCATGCGGGTATAGGTAAAATCTCTTTTGATCAAGATAAAATTAAAGAGAACTTTATCACACTTCTTGAAACAATCAATAGATCCAAGCCGGCATCTGCAAAAGGTAGATATATCACAAACGGTGCAATATCACTCACTATGAGCCCATCTATTACTCTTGACAGTACAGAATTAATGGATATTAAATAATTAGAACGTCAATTAGCCAACAGAGTCCTTTTCGTTGGCTAATTTTATTAAATTTTCATCAGTAGAAGTTTTCATACTTCTACTGATGAAGACTTAGGTCGTTTATCTTAGGCTGAAGATAATAGGGGCGAAGGCTTAATTAATATATCTGAAAAGATATATGAGTATGGGATTTCCCATATACCCTGTTAGAAGGTCGGAAGGAGAAGAATATATGACAAGAACTAGAAAAGAAGAGTTAGTTGCAGAGATGACAGCAGAGTTCAAAGATGCTGGTGCTATTATCATTTGTGATTACAAAGGTATGACTGTTGAAAATCTTGAAATTGTAAGAAACCTTGCAAAAGATGAAGATACAAAAGTCAAAGTCATTAAAAACAAACTTGCTGCGATCGCATTGGAAAATGCAGGATGTGAAGCAATTGATTTTAAAGACACAAACCTTGTGATCTGGGGCGATACACAGGTTTTACCTTGTAAGATCGCTGATAAAGCAGCTACTCAATTCAAAGATAGTTTTGCAATCAAAACCGGATTAATTGAAGGTAAAGTTGCTAGTATGGAAACCATTAATGCAATGGCTAAACTTCCTACTAGAGATGAACTTATTGGTATGCTCCTTAATGTTTGGAATGCACCGGTACAAAACTTTACAATCGGATTGCAAGCACTTGCTGATAAAAAAGAGTCAGAGGCGTAGAAGGTGGTGAGAGCCATGAGGCTCTTTTTGTTTGAAACAAGATGTTTGTTTCAATGTATTTTGTAAATATTTTAAGGAATATAAAATGGCAACAACTAAAGAAGATGTATTAGAGTTTATCTCAAACTTGTCTGTACTTGAGCTTTCTGAGCTTGTAAAAGAATTTGAAGAAAAATTTGGTGTAACTGCACAAGCTACAGTAGTGGCTGCCGGTGGCGCTGCAGCAGGTGAAGCTGTTGAAGAACAAACTGAGTTTGATGTAGTACTTACAGATGCAGGTGCTAAGAAAATCAATGCGATTAAAGTAGTAAGAGCAATTACTGGTCTTGGTCTTAAAGAAGCAAAAGCTGCAGTTGAAGAGACTCCTACAGTACTTAAAGAAGCTGTTTCAAAAGAAGAAGCTGAAGAGCTCAAAAAACAAATCGAAGAAGCAGGTGCTTCTTGTGAGCTTAAATAATCATTATTATTTAAGAGAGCTTGGGCAGATCGCCTAAGCTCAGCTAGACAATCTACTTGGATATAGCGATAAACTATTCGGAGACATTTCATACCCTCATGTCAATAGTTTTTTTGTATATCTAATATACATACTAAACACACTACATAAACCATACTAAACCGAAATAAGGATAACCATGTTAAATTCTTTACATTCTGGTAACAGACTTCGTGTTGATTTTTCCAAAACACCAAGAGAAATTGAAATTCCAAACTTGCTCCAACTCCAACAAAAAAGTTATGAAAACTTTTTAATGTTAGGTGAAAAAGATAGAAAAAACTCTACGTTAGAGAAAGTTTTTAGATCAGCTTTCCCTATACATGATCAACAAAACAGACTCACATTAACATATAAAAACTCAGAGATCATTAAACCTAAATATACAGTTAGAGAGTGTATGGAAAGGGGATTAACCTACTCTGTATCACTTAAGATGAATATTGCTTTGACTATCTGGAACAGAGATGAAAAAACAGGTGAAAAACTTGATCCTAAAGAGATTAAAGAGCAGGCTGTATTTGTACGTGATATCCCTTTAATGACTGAGAGAACCTCCTTTGTAGTCAATGGAGTTGAGAGAGTTATTGTAAACCAGCTTCACAGGTCTCCAGGGGTAATCTTTAAAGAAGAAGAAGGAACAACTGTAGCAAGTAAACTTCTGTATTCTGCACAGATCATTCCGGATCGCGGTTCATGGTTATATTTTGAATATGACTCTAAAGATATTCTTTACGCACGTATCAATAAAAGAAGAAAAATCCCAGTAACCATCCTTTTTAGAGCATTGGATTACTCTAAAGATGACATTGTAAAACTATTTTACCCAACCAAAGAGATCACTATAAAAGACAACAGATTCCTTGTCAAGTTTGATGCAGAGGACTTTGTAGGCAGAGCAGATTATGATGTGAAAGATATGGATGGTAATACGGTTGTTAATGCCGGGAAAAGACTTACTAAGAAAAAAGCACAAAAACTTATAGAAGATGGTTTAGAGTGGATAGAGTATCCTGTTGAAACATTGATGGAAAGACACTTGGCTACAGCGGTTATCGATCAAGAGAGTGGTGAAGTGCTTTATGATGTGGTAACTCCTTTGGATGAGAGTAAACTTAAAAAGATGATCGAACATGGAATTGATAAAATTGAAATTATCAATGACCTTGCTGAAGGTGCTGATCGTTCTATTATCAATGCATTCATTGCAGACAATGAGAGTTTAAGACTCTTGAAGCAGACAGAAGAGATAGATGATGAGAATGTACTTTCAGCGATCCGTATCTATAAAGTAATGAGACCAGGTGAGCCAGTTACACCTGAAGCTGCAAAAGCATTTTTAAGACAACTGTTCTTTGATCCAGAGAGATATGATCTTACACAAGTCGGTCGTATGAAGATGAACCATAAACTTGGACTTGATACCCCAGAGTATGTTACCGTACTTACTGCTGAAGATCTTATCAACACAGTGAAATACCTTATTAAAGTGAAGAATGGTCAAGGTCATATTGATGACAGAGATCACTTAGGTAACAGAAGAATTAGAGCGATTGGTGAACTTTTAGGTAATGAGTTGCATAACGGTCTTGTAAAGATGCAAAAAGCGATCAAAGACAAGATGACAACAGTATCCGGTACACTTGATGAGTTGATGCCACATGATTTGGTAAACTCTAAAATGATCACAAATACTATTTTAGAGTTCTTCTCATCCGGGCAACTTTCACAGTTTATGGATCAGACAAACCCACTTTCAGAAGTGACACACAAAAGAAGACTCTCAGCACTCGGTGAAGGTGGTCTTGTTAAAGAGAGAGCCGGATTTGAAGTAAGGGATGTACACCCTACGCATTATGGTCGTATCTGTCCTATCGAGACGCCGGAGGGACAAAACATTGGTCTTATCAATACCTTGGCTACCTACTCAAAAGTAAATGAGCATGGATTTATTGAAGCTCCATATAAAGTGGTAAAAGATTGTCAAGTTACAGATGAGATCGTTTACATTACTGCTACACAGGAAGAGGATAAATGTATTGCTCCTGCATCAACAGTAATAGATGAAAACGGACGTATTGTTGAAGATCTTATTGAGACTAGACTGAATGGTAACATCGAACTAAATGATGCTAAAAGAGTTGACTTGATCGATATCTCACCATTGATGATCTCTGGTTCAGCAGCAGCATTGATCCCGTTCTTGGAGCATGATGATGCAAACCGTGCACTGATGGGTTCAAACATGCAACGTCAAGCAGTACCTCTTCTTAAAACAGATGCACCAGTGGTTGGTACAGGTATGGAAGCGATCGTAAGTCGTGATGCCTGGGAAGCGATCAAGGCAAAAAGAGCAGGTAAAGTTGAAAAAGTAGATGCAAAAAATATCTATATCATGGGCGAAGATGATACGGGAGTATTTATAGACCATTATCCTCTTGAAAAAAATATGAGAACGAACCAAAATACAACTTTCACACAAACACCTATTGTTAAACTGGGCGATAAGATAGAGGCAAATCAAATTATTGCTGATGGTGCGAACATGGACCAGGGTGAACTTGCTATTGGTAAAAATATCATGGTTGCCTTTATGCCATGGTACGGATATAACTATGAGGATGCGATCATTATCTCTGAGAAGATTATTCGTGAAGATACCTTTACATCTGTACATACTTATGAGAAAGAAGTAGAAGCAAGAGAACTTAAACATGGTACAGAAGAGATCACTCGTGATATCCCAAATATCCGTGAAGACGAGCTTCTTCACCTTGATGAGAGTGGTATAGTTCAGATAGGTACTTATGTAAAACCAGGAATGATCCTTGTGGGTAAAGTAAGTCCTAAAGGGGAGATAAAGCCTACACCTGAAGAGAGATTACTTAGAGCGATCTTTGGTGAAAAAGCAGGACATGTGGTCAATAAATCACTTTACTGTCCGGCATCTATGGAAGGTGTTGTTGTAGATATCAAAGTCTTTACAAAAAAAGGCTATGAGAAAGATGCAAGAGCGATCCAAGCTTATGAAGAGGAGAAAGCTATCTTAGATGGTGATCACCATGATCAACTTCTTATGATAGATAGAGAAGAGATCTTGCGTATTGCAAACTATCTTGCAAGTCAAGAGTTGGAAAAAGATGTTACCATAGGTGAAACAGAGTACAAAGCAGGCTCTAAAATCCCTGAAGAGACGATCAAAGAGGTAAACAGATTTGCACTTAGAGGTGTTGTTCAGTCTTACTCTGATGATGTGCAAAATGAGTATGAGTCACTTAAAAACTACTTCTTGAAGCAGAAAAAGAGACTTAAAAATGAACATGAAGAGAAGTTAAGTATTCTTGAAAAAGATGATATTCTCCCTTCAGGTGTGACCAAATTGGTTAAGATCTATATTGCAACGAAGAGAAAGCTCAAAGTTGGAGATAAAATGGCTGGACGTCACGGGAACAAAGGTATTGTTTCCAACATCGTTCCGGAAATTGATATGCCATATATGGAAGACGGAAGACCCGTTGAGATCATCCTTAATCCGCTAGGGGTACCTTCTCGTATGAACATCGGACAAATTCTTGAAGTACACCTTGGTCTTGTAGGTAAGAGACTTGGTGAGCAGATCCAAGAGTTGTTTGAAGCGAAGAGAGAAGATTTTGTAAAAGAGCTTAGAGCTAAAATGATCGAAATAGCGGATGTTGCGAAGCTTATGAATGCAAAAGAACTCCTTGGTAATATGAGCGATGAAGAGTTAATTAAATATGGTAGAGATTGGTCAACAGGTGTGAAATTTGCTGCACCGGTATTTGAAGGGGCAAACCAAGCTGAGTTTGATAAACTCTTTGAATTAGCGAAGATAGACAATGACGGTAAAATGACATTGTACGATGGGAAAACAGGTGAAAAAATGATCGAGAGAGTGAATGTGGGGTACATGTATATGCTTAAACTTCACCACTTGGTTGATGAAAAGGTGCATGCACGTTCAACGGGACCATACTCACTTGTTACACAGCAACCGGTTGGTGGTAAAGCACTCTTCGGTGGACAAAGATTTGGAGAGATGGAAGTATGGGCACTTGAGGCATATGGTGCATCTCATATTCTTAAAGAGATGTTGACGATCAAGTCAGATGATGTTGAAGGTAGAGCAAGAGCATACAGAGCCATCACTAAAGGTGAGTCGGTACCAGAGTCAGGAGTACCGGAAACGATGTTTGTATTGACCAAAGAGCTACAGGCACTTGGGTTGGATGTAGAGTTATATGAGAGTAAAAAAGAAGTGGAGGGTGAAAATGAGTAAATTTTTAGAGAATTTAACACCAATAGATCTTAACAGTGAAGAGAGACCAAAGGATATAGCAGCACTGCAACTGAGAGTTGCGAGTCCTGAAAAAGTCCTCTCTTGGAGTTATGGAGAAGTAAAAAAACCGGAAACGATTAATTATAGAACCCTCAAGCCGGAAAGAGACGGTCTCTTTTGTGCGAAGATTTTCGGACCTATCAGAGACTATGAATGTCTTTGCGGTAAGTATAAAAAGATGCGTTACAAAGGTGTTGTATGTGAAAAATGTGGGGTTGAAGTCACAACTTCTAAAGTAAGAAGAAACCGTATGGGTCACATAGACCTTATCGCTCCAGTAGCACACATTTGGTATGTATCCTCTCTTCCTTCAAGAATCGGTACACTTTTAGGTGTAAAGATGAAAGACCTGGAAAGAGTACTTTACTACGAAGCATATATCGTTAAAAATCCAGGTGAAGCAAGTTATGACAGTGAAGGTTTAAGCCCTTTAGCAAAGTATGATGTACTTAATGAAGAACAATATCAGCAAATCATGCAGCGTTTTGGTGATACAGATCTAGATGCAAGAATGGGTGGAGAAATCATCCAGGAACTTCTTGCTGACCTTGATCTTGTGGATATGTTTTCACAACTTAAAGAAGATATTCAGGCAACAAAATCTGAAGCAAAAAGAAAAACGATCGTAAAACGTCTTAAAGTAATTGAAGCATTCCTACACTCGGGTAACAGACCAGAGTGGATGATGTTGACACAACTTCCGGTACTTCCACCTGATCTGAGACCTCTTGTAAGTCTTGATGGCGGTAAATTTGCTGTTTCTGATGTAAATGACCTTTACAGAAGAGTGATCAACCGTAACCAACGTTTGAAAAGACTAGTGGAACTGGATGCTCCGGAGATTATTGTAAGAAACGAAAAACGTATGCTTCAAGAAGCAGTTGATGCACTTTTTGATAACGGTAGACGTGGAAATGCAGTAAAAGGTGCAAACAAAAGACCATTGAAATCACTTTCAGAAGTGATCAAGGGTAAACAAGGTCGTTTTAGACAAAACCTTCTTGGTAAAAGGGTTGACTTCTCCGGTCGTTCTGTTATCGTTGTTGGCCCGGACTTACGTATGGATCAATGTGGTCTTCCTAAGAAAATGGCTATTGAACTCTTTAAGCCACACTTGATGGCAAAGCTTGAAGAAAAAGGGTATGCAACGACACTTAAGCAAGCGAAGAAGATGATCGAGAAACAAGAGAATGAAGTATGGGAGTGTTTAGAAGAGGTGGTTGAAAACTATCCTATCTTACTGAACCGTGCACCAACGCTTCACAAACTTTCGATTCAAGCGTTCCACCCAAGATTGATCGAGGGTAAAGCGATCCAGTTGCACCCGCTTGTATGTTCTGCGTTCAACGCCGACTTTGATGGGGATCAAATGGCGGTACACGTGCCACTTTCAGATGAAGCGATAGCTGAAGCGAAAGTGTTGATGCTCGCATCTATGAATATTCTGCTTCCTGCATCAGGTAAAGCGATTGCTGTACCTTCTCAGGATATGATTTTAGGTCTTTACTACCTCACACTTGAGAAGAATGATGTGAAAGGGGAAAATAAACTTTTTGCAAACGTAGAAGAAGTGGAGATCGCATTTGAACAGAGAGCTCTTGACTTGAATGCACGTATTAGAACCGTTATTGATGGACAAATTGCAAAATCAACAGCTGGTAGATTGATTCTTAAGTCAATCATTCCTGATTATGTTCCGGAAAAATACTGGAATAAAATCTTGAAGAAAAAAGATATTGGTGCATTGGTTGATTATATTTATAAAATCGGTGGTGTAGCTGAGACGGCCGGTTTCCTTGACAATCTTAAGGATATGGGTTTCAAATATGCTACAAAAGTAGGTGTTTCTATCTCTATTGATGATATTAAGATCCCTGAGATCAAAGAGGAACGTGTTGTTTCTGCTAAAGAAGAAGTCAAAGAGATCCAGAGACAATTTGCTGCCGGTCTTTTAACTGATCAAGAGCGTTATAATAAAATTATTGATATCTGGACAGATGCGAACAATGGTATTGCAGAAGATCTTATGAGCTTGATCAAGAAAGATAAAGATGGGTTTAACTCTGTTCACATGATGGCAGACTCCGGGGCGAGAGGTTCAGCTGCTCAGATCAGACAGCTTTCAGGTATGAGGGGGCTTATGGCGAAATCAGATGGGTCTATTATTGAAACACCTATTACGTCAAACTTCCGTGAGGGTCTGAACGTACTTGAGTACTTTATTTCAACACACGGAGCAAGAAAAGGTCTTGCCGATACAGCACTTAAGACGGCGAATGCGGGTTATTTGACAAGAAAACTTATTGATGTTGCACAAAACGTGAAGATCTCTATGACTGATTGTGGTACACATGAAGGGGTTGAAGTATCTGATATTGTTGTGGGTAATGAGATGATCGAGCCATTGGCAGATCGTATCTATGGTAGAGTATTGGCTGAAGATGTTGTTGATCCTATTACTTCTGAAGTTCTTGTAAGTGAAGGTACGATGATAGATGAAGAGACTGCTGCTAGAATACAAGATGCAGGTGTAAGATCTGTAGTCATGAGAGCACCATCATCTTGTAAAGCACCTAAAGGTATCTGTGCAAAATGTTATGGTCTGAATATGGCTGATAATAAACTGGTTAAACGTGGAGAAGCTGTAGGTGTTATTGCAGCACAATCAATTGGAGAGCCGGGTACACAGCTTACACTACGTACATTCCACACAGGTGGTACGGCAACTGCAGGTAAAGAAGATCGACAAGTTGTTGCAACCAAAGAGGGGTTTGTAAGATATTACAATCTTTCTGTATATCGTAACAGAGAAGGTAACCTTATCGTTGCAAATAGAAGAAATGCCGGTGTACTTTTGGTTGAACCAAAGATTAAAGCAGTGATTTCCGGTAAGGTGACAATAGTCGTGACACATGATGAATATATTGTTTCTGTCAAAGCTGAAAATGCAGATGAAGTAAAATATAACCTTAGAAAATCTGATGTTGCCAAATCAAATGAGCTTGCAGGTGTTGCGGGTAAAGTGGAAGGTAAACTTTTCTTACCATTGAAAGATGGCGATAACGTAGAAGAGGGTGATTCTATTGTTGAAGTGATTAAAGAAGGTTGGTCTGTGCCAAGTCGTATTCCGTTTGCTTCTGAATTGAAAGTGGAAGATGGTGCACCGGTTACACAAGAAGTAATTTCAGATGCAAAAGGTACAGTGAAGTACTTCTTGCTTAAAGGGGATTACCTTGAAGCACATAATGCGATAAAAGAAGGTAGAAAAGTAGAAGAGAAAGGGCTCTTTGCTGTAGTTGTTGATGAAAATAACAGAGAAGCGGCAAGACACTATATCTCAAGAGGTTCAGTGGTGAAAGTAGATAATGATGCTCTCGTAAGCAGAGGAGACCTTCTTTCCGCGCCAGAAGTGTCTACACAAGTGGTTATCGCAGAGTGGGATCCATACTCTGAGCCTATTATCTCTGAGCAAAAAGGTACATTGAAGTTTGAAGATATCATTCCTGGCGTAACAGTAGCAGAGCAGTTTGATGAAGTGACAGGTGATACAAGACTGGAGCTGAATGAATATATCCCTACGGCATATAAACCAGCGATTATCCTGGCAACTGAATCTGGTGAGCTGATCCGTTATCAGTTGGATCCTAAGACGATCTTGTTTGTGAAAGATGGTGACGAAGTAAGTATCGCGGATATCTTGGCAAAAACACCAAAAGCAGCGATCAAATCAAAAGATATTACCGGGGGTCTTCCAAGAGTTTCTGAACTCTTTGAAGCGAGACGTCCAAAAGATATCGCTCTTATTGCACAGATCGATGGTGTGGTAAGCTTTGGTAAACCATTACGTGGTAAAGAGAGATTGATCATTTCCGGAGACAATGGTCAGGTAACTGAACAGTTTGTCGATAAGAACAAAGTAGCACTTGTACATACCGGAGAGTATGTACATGCCGGTGAGAAATTGACTGATGGAGTTGTTTCGAGTCATGATATTCTTGCAGCACTTGGTGAAAAAGCATTGTATGAATACATTGTATCTGAAGTACAAATGGTTTATCGTAGACAAGGGGTTAATATCTCGGATAAACACATCGAGATCGTTACTTCTCAAATGATGAGACAAGTAAAAGTGGTTGAGAGTGGTGACAGTAAATTTATTGCTGGAGATATCGTATCTCGTCGTAAATTCCAGGAAGAGAACCAGAGTGTTATTGCTCTTGGCGGTGAACCAGCGATTGCTGAGCCAATGCTTGTAGGTATCACGCGTTCAGCGGTTGGTGCAGACAGTATCATCTCTGCTGCATCATTCCAAGATACAACAAAGGTTCTGACATCTGCATCTATCGCAGGTACAGTAGATACACTTGAAGATCTTAAAGAAAATGTTGTTATCGGACGTCTTATCCCAGTAGGTACTGGTATGATAGACAATGATAATATCAAATTGACTGCTGCTGAGTAGTTTGAAGATACTGTTTCTAGTTTAGGCTAGAAACAGTATAAACCTTTTCTAATCTACGTTAATGGAAAACTTAGTAAAATAAGCAGCAAAATTTTTTATTCACTCTTCTTTTTCAAAAAACCAGTCAGCACTTCATTTTTTAATAAGTATAGTTAAAACTCAAATATAACTCCTGTAAATAGTGCACCAATGGTCAAAAGGTAAAAAAGTCCCATTAAAAGTCCTAATCTTTTGCCACCCAGTATAAAGACAATGCCCAGTTTCACGATAGAATTTACTGAAGAAGCTATGATGATTCCATAAATGGCTGTTTCTTGAGTGATTTTTTCATGTGTGAGTTGTGAAAGAGAAAGTGTAATGGCATCGACATCTGTAAAACCGGATAAAAATGAAATCAAATACACTCCACTATTGCCAAATTTTTCCTCAAAGATAGCGATAGATCCGAAAATCAAACCAAATAAAAGACCTAGTCTTAAAGCTTCTGAAAGTGCTAGAGGATTTTTGTTGATTCCAATTTGTTCTATTTTATATTGTGTTGCGTTTTTATAAAGAAAAAAGACAAAAATAAATCCAATCAAAGTAGCTGATAGATATGGGATAGCGAGTGCTTTAGTAAGGGAAAGATTAAAAAAAGAAGTCTCCAGCAGAACTCTAAGATACATCATAGTTGAAGCAATGGCAATACCACCGGCAAAATTTTTCAGATATCTATTTTGCAGTGCATATAATTTGGATAGGGTTATGGAAACAGCAGTAGAAGAGACCAAGCCTCCAAATATACCGGTGAGATATACGCCTTTTTTATTACCCAGTATTTTGATAGCAACGTAGCCGATAAATGAAATTCCCGCGATCAAAACAACCATTAACCATGTTTTATAAGGATTGAATATTTCAAAAGGTCCTATCATTTTATCAGGCAAAAGAGGAAGGACCACGAAGCTCATCAGTAAAAATAGTGTTGCAGAGTTTAGATCTTCAGGGGTAATATGGGATTCAATCTTCAAGATATTACTTTTTATCTCCAGAAGGAAAAGCATGACAATAGCAAGAGAAATGACGTAGGATTCCAGTGAGAAAAAGAGCATTGCTCCTAAAATATAGGTGATGATCGCTGCCATTTCTGTGGTAGCACCATGATGTTTGCTCTTTGTTGTTTTGGTAATATACGAAGCTAAAACTATCAATCCGAAAATAATGAAAGAGACGGGTAAAAAGAATGCCACTTTACTTTGTATCCAGGCACTTAAATATCCCAAAAGTGCTATAAGCGCAAAAGTCCTTGTACCTGCAAAAGAGAATTCTCCTTTTCTTTGAGAATGCATTTCTCTCTGAAGACCTATCATGATACCGATCAAAAGTGCAATACCGATTTGTTTGATAATCAAAAGTTCCATTTTTGTCGTATCCATTTATAAAGTTCTGTAATGAGAAAAAGTGGTAAAGCCACTAAGAAAATAATTACCCAGTCTCTCCAGCCAAGTGCAACCGTATGCAGTGCATCCTGTAAAAATGGCACATAGACTGCGCATGCTTGTAATCCTAATGTCATTGCTACTGCTATTAATATCCATTTGTTAGAGAAAAATCCGACACTTGAGATAGGTGTTTTTAAAGAGCGATAGTTAAAAACATTGACTTTCTCCAATATAATGATACCCGTAAATGCTACCGTCTGCGCAAGCAGTAAGGCATTTTGTGTATCTTGAGAGAGATAATAATGAAAAACCCCAAGCGTTGCAAAGCCTATATAGCTGCCCAATACGATTATCATGATAATGGCATATCTGTCAATGATAGGTTCATCCATATCTCTTGGTGGCCGATTCATGATATTTTTTTCGCTAGGTTCAAGTCCTAATGCTACGGCAGTCATTCCATCTGTGACAAGGTTCATCCATAAAATTTGCACCGGAAGAAGGATCAAAGGACCACCCAGGAGGATATTCACAAAGATAGCGATGATTTCACCGGTATTGGAAGAGAGTAGATAGGTGACAAATTTTTTAATATTGTCAAACTCTCGTCTTCCCTCTTTCACCGCATTGATAATTGAAGCAAAATTATCATCTGTCAAAATGATATCAGAAACACTTTTGGCAACATCCGTACCTTTTTTACCCATAGCAATACCGATATTCGCTTCTTTAAGTGCCGGTGCATCATTGACACCGTCACCTGTCATCGCGACGATTTGATTTTGTTGTTTTAGGTTTCTTATAATGCGTAATTTATCTTCTGGTTTTGTTCTGGCAAAAAGGGTATTTCCCTGTAGTATGCTGGTCAATGTTTTATCATCTATCTTAGAGAGTTCTTCTGAAGTGATTGCCCGATCTACCTCAAGGTTAATCGATTTTGCGATGGCAGCTGCGGTATCCGGACTATCTCCTGTTATCATGATAGTCTTGATACCTGCACTGCTTGCAAGAGAGATCGCTTCCGGTACCTCTTTGTGCGGTGGATCGATAATGCCCACAATACCCAATAACACCAGTTGATTCTCCACACTCTCTTCTGAGAGTTTTGTCTCTCGTGGCAGATCGTGAAAAGCAATAGCCAAAGTGCGAAGTCCACTGCTTGCCATCGTTTTATAGATTTTTGCAATTCTTTTTTTGTCTCTCTCTTTCAGTGGAAGAATCATACCATTTTCAAAGATTTGTGTGCAACGTGCTAAAATAACTTCAGGTGCACCTTTGACATGGGCTTTCATCCCCTCTTTCCCTTGGACAATTACACTCATGCGTTTTCGAATCGAATTAAAAGAAAATTCACTGACAGTGGTATGATTATCATTAGGAGAGAGTTTTGCTTTATAGGCTGCAACCACCAAAGCAGCTTCTGTAGGAGCACCAATGGCTTCCCAGTCATTTTCACTTTTTTGTATTCTGGCATGATTGCAGATCAAAGCACTTTGCAAAAGCATCAATAGCTCTTTATGATGATGATAGTCAAGCCTTTTCCCCTCTTTTTCGAAATGCCCGGCAGGATCATACCCGCTACCGGTCACATCTATCATACCACTTGGGAGCCAAATCTTTGTTACAGTCATTTGATTTTGTGTGAGTGTACCTGTTTTATCGGTACAAATCGTTGTTGCTGCACCTAGTGTTTCTGCTGCCTGGAGTCGTCGTAAAAGTGCTTTTTGTTTTGCCATCGCTTTGATGCCAAGGGTCAGTGTAATAGTTACGACTGCGGGTAACCCCTCCGGTACGACTGCCACGGCAAGAGAAACACCTGTTAAAAACATCTCCATCAAATCTTTGCCCATCAGCCATCCAACCAGTGCTACGATGATAGAAATCCCAACCGAAAATAGACCAAGTTTTTTTCCAAGCACTGCCAGTTTTTTTTGTAGTGGTGTAATTTCTTCTTTGACACGTTGTGTCATCAAAGCAATTTTTCCAAATTCTGTGTGCATCCCTGTTTTGACAACGATACCCTTTGCTCTGCCATTAGCGATGACAGTGCCCATCCAGAGCATATTGGATTGTTTGGTAAGAGGAGTGTCTTGTTTGATGCTTTGATGGTTTTTGGAAACAGGTATAGATTCACCGGTAAGGGCAGATTCATCAACTTTAAGATTGGTACCCTCTATAAGACGCATATCAGCAGGAATTCTATCACCGATTTCAAGCAGTACAATATCACCCGGTACCAGCATTTTTGCATCGATAATAGCTTCTTTGTTATCTCTTAATACTTTACACGTGGGATGCAGCATTTGTTTTAACGCTTCAATGGCATTTTCTGCTTTGTACTCTTGTACAAATCCCAATACACTGTTTAAAACAATAATCACCATGATCGTAATTGCATCCGTCACTTCCCCTACTGCCAGTGAAATACCTGCAGCAACAAAAAGAATGAGTATCAAAAAATTGGTAAACTGCCTTAAAAAAATAATATACCATGAGGTTTTGGAAATGGTTTTTAGGGTATTGGTACTATATTGCTGTAATTTTTCTAAAGCCTCTTGTTCTGATAAGCCTTGTTGGGGATCACTTTTAAAATAACGTATGGTTTCCTGAGTCGTTCTTGTATGCCATGAAGTTTGTGTATCTGCAGGAGCTGTTTTCCTTTTTAAAGATCGATTATTTTTCATAAGCCGTATTCCCCCAAAAACGGATAAGAAGTGTAAAAAGAAGAGGTACTGTAATCGCCGTAAATGAAGATGCAGCAACTAAAGCGGTAAAGAGTTTGGCATCAATGATAGATGAAGAAAAAAGCAGTTGTGCGATAATGATTTCTGTGGTTAACCTCGCATCCAGTCCTACACCAATAATCACAGCTTCCTTAAAAGTAAGTTTTTTCATCGGTACCATTAACAATACACCAACAATTTTCCCAACAGTACCGGCAAGATAAAGCACGATAGCCAATAGAGGCTCTTTTAAAAAGCCTTCGATATCAGCATTGAAACCTACCCAAAAGAAAAACAGTACACCAAAGAAACCATAACTGAGTGTTTGTGTTGTTTTAGAGAGTAATTCTCCTTTTTCTTCATTGCACTCGAAAAACGGCCGCATAATGATACCCGCAAAAATAGCACCTACTACCATACCAATCTCGATATATTCACCAAATCCACCAAATCCAAAAAGAATAATAAGAGCAAAAAGCATTAATGAACTAAGATCTCTTGCTTTATAATTGTGAAGTATCCGTGGAAGATAGCGATAAAAAATCCATGAAAGTATCATAAAAGCACTTATTCCTGCGATTAACACAGCAAGTTCACCATGACCTTCCCCCGCTTTGGTGCCTATCCATACAGATACAATGCCAACGAGTATCACCTCTATGATATCATCCAGGACACCCGCACCAATGATAAAAGTACCTATTTTTGTTTTAATCATTTTAAATTCATCGAGTATCGGTACGATGACCGCCTCAGCAGTAGGCATACGTGTCATCCCGATCACCAGAGCAATTGCCCATCCGTATCCATAAAGCAGCATAACAATTACACCAAACATAAAAGGAACAGCTGTGTTTAAAACAGTAAGCCATATGATATCAGAGCTGGATTTTTTCATTTCATCAAGTTCAATCTGCAAACCGATATAAAAAAGTAAAAACAATACACCAAGATTGGATAAAAAGGAAAAAATATTTTCAAACTGTGGGGAGTGTATTATCGTAGAAAAAGGCGTATAGCTTAGTCCCATTCCAACAAAAAGTGCAGCAAGAATACCGGGAATACGAAATTTTGAGAAAAAATATCCTACTGCAAAAGTAAGTAAGAAAATAGATGATAAAGAGACAAGTAAACGCCCAAGGTCAAATCCATTCATGTAGTATCCTTGCTTTCTATTCTACTATCATAATGAATATAATGCAAATACTGTAATAATAAGGAGAGCTACTTTTATTCTCTGGCTCCTCCTATAATTTTATCTTTATTCAGGGGAGCTCAGTTTTTCTTTTTTATATAACCTCTCTTATTGGATGGATTGATAAAAAGTTTTTTCATGCTATCTATTTATTTTCTGGAACAATGAACCTGTAAAAAAGAGGGCAATCCCGTCAAAAAATAGGCTGATACCAACAAAGAGTCCTACCAGATACAGAGAACTGAACGGCCACCCTGCAATAAAGATGAATCCAAGTCCCAATGAAAGCAATGCGTTGAGGAGCCAGATCCACCATCCTTTGGATGGATGCATTGTAGAGGCAAGACCAAATCCTGCAAAGGCATCCATGAAGAAGTAGATCGACAATAGCAGTCCAACCGTTGCTGCGCCACTCAACGGATAAAAAAGTATAAAGAGTGCAACCCCAACAAGTATCACAGCTTTGAGCCATCCCAACCAATCATTTCTGTTACTAAGCCATGTAAAATAGCCTGCTGAAACTCCTGCCAAAAGCATCAACCATGATATAAATGCGACGGTTGCCATAGTCATAAATACAGGATAAACAATTCCTACAATACCAAGTAGGATAAAAATAATACCGGCTACTTTGGCATATTTACCAAACTTGTATAATAAATTTTCTTCAATCGGGTAGTTCCACATTCTATACTCCTTATAGTTTTACCCAAACGAATCTTTTTTCTTCGGGCTTGAATTAGTGTAGCTTATTTTAGCTTTCTGCTATTTTAGCGTTAATGTTTACCTCAGGTCTACTCTATGTAAAATCAGTGGTACCTACACAAACAGAGATAAAATTTCTACAACTTGATTTCTATAGACTAAATTTTAGTATCATAAAATTAATAAAAAATCAACTTCTTACACGCATGCAGTTATTGTTCGACATAAGCCTAAATAAAGCTTTTTTCACTATAATATGCCTCCATTTTTCTCGTACATACAGTATATAAAAGCATTTTTAGAGTGTTTTTATATGGTGTAACAGCCAGATTCAATTCAAACTAACCAGAAAGGAAACGATTTGCCTACAATTAACCAATTGATTCGTAAAGAACGTAAGAAGCAAGTGAAAAAATCAAAATCACCTGCACTTGTAAAATGTCCTCAAAGAAGAGGCGTATGTACCAGAGTATATACTACAACACCAAAGAAACCTAACTCAGCACTTAGAAAAGTTGCTAAAGTTAGATTGACAAGTGGTTTTGAAGTGATCTCATACATCGGTGGTGAGGGTCACAACCTTCAAGAGCACTCAATCGTACTTGTAAGAGGCGGTAGAATTAAAGATTTACCTGGTGTTAAGTATCACATTGTTCGTGGTGCTCTCGATGCTTCAGGTGTTGCAAACAGAAAAGTTGCAAGATCTAAATACGGTACTAAAAAACCTAAGTAAGAAATTACTTAAAAAAATAGCTAAATATTCTCGCCGAGAGCGTAGCTTTAGTGAGATGAGTTGAATAGTAGTTTTGCTGCTGATCAAGAAGAAATAAGCATAGTTTAGTCTAGAAACAGGCTTGAAACAGGTGTTGTCATTTATCCTTAGGGGACAAGACTTGAGTAAATCAACAATATAAGATTGAAGAGGAAATATAATGAGAAGAAGAAAAGCTCCCGTTAGACCGGTATTGCCAGATCCAGTACACGGTTCTAAAGTATTAACAAAGTTCATCAATGCAGTAATGCTTGATGGTAAGAAAAGTGTTGCGCAAAAAGTAATGTATGCTGCGTTAGAGAGAATTGAATCAAAATCTGGTGAAAAAGGTATTGAAGTATTCAACAAAGCGATGGATAACGTCAAACCTGTAATGGAAGTAAAATCTAGAAGAGTCGGTGGTGCAACATACCAAGTGCCTATCGAAGTCAGACCTGCAAGACAACAATCACTCGGTATCAGATGGATCGTTGATGCAGCTAGAAAAAGAAATGAAAGAACTATGATGGAGCGTTTAAGCAACGAGCTTATGGATGCTGCTACTGAGAAAGGTGCTGCTTTCAAAAAGAAAGAAGATACATACAAAATGGCTGAAGCGAACAAAGCATTTGCTCACTATAGATGGTAAGGGATTAAGTTATGGCAAGAACGCACAAACTTGAAGACGTAAGAAACATCGGTATCGCTGCTCACATTGATGCAGGTAAAACAACAACAACGGAAAGAATTCTTTTCTATACAGGTGTTGAACATAAAATTGGTGAAGTACATGATGGTGCTGCAACAATGGACTGGATGGAGCAGGAGCAGGAAAGAGGTATTACCATTACTTCTGCTGCAACTACTTGTGAGTGGTTAGGTAAGCAGATCAACATCATCGACACTCCGGGTCACGTTGACTTTACGATTGAAGTTGAGAGATCTATGAGAGTACTTGACGGTGCTGTATCTGTATTCTGTGCTGTTGGTGGGGTTCAACCGCAATCTGAGACAGTATGGAGACAAAGAAACCGTTATGGTGTACCATCACTTGTATTTGTGAATAAAATGGATAGAACAGGTGCAGATTTCCTTGAGGTTGAAAGACAGATCCGTGACAGACTTAAAGGTAACCCACTTGTTATCCAACTTCCTATCGGTGCTGAAGAGAACTTTGAAGGTGTTATTGATCTTGTTAAAATGAAAGAAGTTGTTTGGGACAAAGACGCTGAAATGGGTTCTGCATACCACGAGCAGGATATTCGTCCAGAACTTTTAGAACAAGCTGAAGAGTTTAGAGAAAAGTTGATTGAAGGTATCTCTGAAGTCGACGGTAACGAAGAGCTTATGGAAAAATACATGGAAGGTGAAGAGCTTACTCAAGATGAGATCGTTGCCGGAATTAAAGCAGCGACTATCGGTATGCATGTAGTTCCAATGCTTCCAGGTACAGCATTTAAGAACAAAGGTGTTCAAACTTTACTTGACGCTGTTGTTGCATACCTTCCGTCTCCAGTTGAAGCACCTGCAATCAAAGGTACTGAAATGGATGATGAAGACAAAGAAGTTATTGTTGAATCTACAGATAACGGACCATTTGCTGCACTTGCATTTAAGATCATGACTGACCCGTTTGTAGGGCAGTTGACATTTATCCGTGTATATAGAGGATCACTAGAGTCAGGTTCATATGTACTTAACTCTACTAAGAACAAAAAAGAGCGTATCGGACGTATCATGAAAATGCATGCGATCAAAAGAGAAGAGATCTCTGAGATCTATGCTGGTGAGATCGGTGCGGTTGTAGGTCTTAAAAATACAACAACAGGTGATACACTTTGTTCAGATAAAGATAAAGTGGTACTTGAGAGAATGGATTTCCCGGATCCGGTTATCTCTGTTGCGGTTGAGCCTAAAACAAAAGCTGACCAGGAAAAAATGGGACTTGCACTAGGTAAACTTGCTGCAGAAGATCCATCTTTCCGTGTTGCGACAGATGAAGAGTCTGGTCAAACGATCATCTCAGGAATGGGTGAACTTCACCTTGAAATTCTTGTAGACAGAATGAAGAGAGAGTTTAAAGTTGAAGCAGAAGTAGGTGCTCCGCAAGTTGCATACCGTGAAACGATCAGAAAAGCGGTTAATAAAGAGTACAAATATGCGAAACAATCAGGTGGACGTGGACAATTCGGTCATGTATACCTAAGAATTGAACCGCAAGAGCCAGGCTTCGGTTATGAATTCGTAGATGAAGTTAAAGGTGGGGTTGTTCCAAAAGAGTTTATCCAACCGGTAAACAAAGGTATTCAGGAAGCTATGCAAAGAGGTATCCAGGCTGGTTACCCTGTAGAAGATGTAAAAGTTACACTTTATGATGGTTCTTACCATGATGTCGATTCATCTGAAATGGCATTTAAACTTGCAGGTTCTATGGGATTCCGTGAAGGTGCAAGAGAAGCAAATCCGGTTATTCTTGAGCCTATGATGAAAGTTGAAGTTGAAGTACCTGAAGACTTTATGGGTGACGTTATCGGTGATGTTGCTAAAAGACGTGGTCAAGTCTCTGGAATGGATGATAGAGCCGGAAACAAAATCGTTAACGCATTTGTTCCACTTTCTGAAATGTTCGGATATTCAACTGACCTACGTTCAATGACACAAGGTCGTGCGACATACGCAATGGAATTTGATCACTATGAAGAAGTTCCACAGAATGTAGCAAAAGAAATCATAGAAAAAAGAAACAGCTAATTTAGCGTTTCTTCACTATACCTTCGACTAAACGGACTTTGTTCCGTTTAGTCATGTACTTGTTGTACGCTCCCGCTCTACAGAAAATCCGTTTAGCCAAATTCATAGCAAATTAACACCAAATTATAAAAATACAAGAGTATTATTTTATTTCAATTTATAAAATTGGCATACAATAGTATTTAAAGGAACAATTATGAAAGTCATCATCGATCTTATAGAGGATATACGTGAAGAAATAGGCAATCAAGAAGATTTTATTTTGACAGCTATGCTTTTAAAGGAGAATCCTGAAGATGCAGAAAAATTGATCTATGCAGGTGAAGCACCTATTAATGTATTTGATTTGGATGAGTCAAGTAAGCAGCTTATTTTTAAGATAGATGGTAGTCACTCTAGAGTAGAGATAGGAGAGCTAGTAAAGCCTTTGTTGATACTTCCTATGGATGCTATGATGTATGAGCTTAAAATGGACGTGAATGCACAGTATAATGATATCGAGGTTGTTGGGTTTGGTAAGTCTATTGAGGAGAAAAAGTATATACTCTTCATTAAACTATAGTGTTTTTGTATAGGGCAAAATAGTGAATTTAGAGACCGTTCAGAATTTTGTGTCACCCGATAGATAAGTGAATTATATCACAACTCCAGAGCCTTATCCAATCTACCCTCAAAGAAGATCGCCAACTGAGAGATAGTCAGCGACCAGTTTCTCATAGGCATCGTCCATTTCTTCTGAGCATTTTGAATTCCCATATAAAGCAATTTCAGCAATGAATTTTCATTGGGGCTCCTTTTGTTTTGGTCAGTTTCCTGAACTGACGATGTACTGACTCAATAATATTGGTCGTATAGATGATGCGTCTGATATCTTCAGGATATTTGAAATAGTAGGAGAGATTTTCCCACTTGTTTCTCCATGACTGAATAACGATAGGGTATTTTGTTCCCCACTTCTCTTCAAGCCTGTCCAGTTCAAGTTCAGCAGCCTCTTTGGAGAGTGCCTGATAGACCAGCTTGAGATCTTTCATGAACTCTTTCTGGTTTTTAGAGGCTACATACTTGAGTGAATTTCTGATCTGATGCACAATACACAGCTGTACTTCTGTTTGCGGGAAAGTCGCATTAATGGCTTCAGGGAAGCCTTTCAAACCATCTACAGAGGCACTAAGAATATCCTCTATACCTCTGTTTGAAAGGTCGGTCAGAACCTGCAGCCAGAAGTTAACCCCCTCATTTTCACTAAGGTACAAGCCCAGTATCTCTTTTTGGCCACTGAGGTTGACTCCAAGGATGGTATAGATGGCTTTGGAGACATATTTGCCATTCTCTTTGATCTTGTAGTGTATGGCATCGAGCCATACAAAAGGATAGACGCTTTCAAGAGGACGCTGTTGCCATTCCTTAAGCATAGGAATTACTTTATCGGTTACAGCGCTGATTGTAGCCTTGGAGAAATGCACCCCATAGAAATCTTCAATATGTTCAGATATCTGGGCATAACTGTTGCCAAGGGCATACAGTGCCAGGATCTTCTGCTCGATCTGGTCTGATATATGGGTTTGATGTTTTTTAACGAATTGGGGTTCGAAGGTTCCGTTCCTGTCTCTTGGAACTTCCAGCTCAAACTCTCCTACGGAACTTTTCATGGTCTTAGAGGATCTGCCGTTTTTACGGTTACGAAGCTCATTACTCAAGTGAGTCTCAAGCTCTGCCTCCAATGCAGCTTCTGTCAATTGTTTAATAAGCGGAGCAAGTACCCCGTCTTTGCCATCTATTTTTGCACCTGCCTTGATCGCTTCAAGGGCTTCATTTAAATCGAACTTCTCGTTCATGTGTCCTTCCTTTAGAATAGTGTATTCTATCAGATTGACACAAAATTTCTAACACTCCCTGAATTTAGACGTACATTGACTTTTTGGCTCACTTGTAACTATCTCTCTTCTCGTCCAAATATTTTGGCTTCTGTTCTAAAAGTATCCAATTCATATTGATTGAATATTGTTTGCAAAAATATGCAATGGCTTCATAAGGTATTTTTTTTCGCCGCTTTATGACTGCAAAGTATTGAGGTGTAAGTCCAAGATAGTTGGCAATGTCTCTATCTAATATTTTCTTTTGTTTGCTGTTGAATGAAATGATTGTTTTAAGTCTTTGGATGATTTTATCAAAATCTATCATACATATCCTTTTTTAGAATATGCAATGATAATCAATTTTTAGACAAGCATCTAAAAATATGTCAAATTGTAATGATTTTGAGAGAGACTTAATTTTTTGTACTGTCTATTTCGATCACAGTGTGTACATTGCCACGAGGATTAAAGTCTGCAATTAGCTTCATAGACTTTGGTTCCAGTTTGCTGTAAAGTGCATCGTAAATTTCATTTGCAGCATTTTCATGAGAGATATGTCTATGCATAAATGAATTAATGTAGAGCTTGAGTGCTTTGAGTTCTATTACTTTTTTCTTTGGTACATAACTGAGTTTCATTGTTGCAAAATCAGGGTAGCCTGAACGAGGACACATACACATAAATTCAGGGAGTTCTATATTGATCGTATAATTTTTTGTATGTTCATTTGGCCAATAGTTTTCTTCACTGTTGATGTCAAATTCCTGTATCTCTTTTTCACCGTATTTCATGTATATCCTTTAATTGTATTTATTAAGAAGTTGTGTTTCTGTGATAGGTTTGCCAATGCCAAATCCTTGAAGATAATTTATCCCGATTGCTTTTAGTTTTTCTTTTTGTTTATTTTTATCTACCCACTTTGCAACGGTTTGTACTTTTAAATCTTTTGACATTTTAATTAAAGATTTTAGCATAGCATATGTTATTTTATCTTCTAGATTTGTCACATAGTCTCTATCAAATTGGACCATGTCAAATTTAAAATGTTTCATATATTCCAGGGAAGCATTAGACGAACCAAAATTATCGATACAAATCCGTATACCCTGTGATCTGAAGTTTTTGAGTGTTTTGAGGTAGCCACTAAGGTCATGGTGTGTTTTACGTTCATAAAGTTGGATAATAAGACGAGATGGATCTATTTGTGTTTCATTTAAATAAGCAAAAAGTTTTTTCTGAAAAGAGTCGTCTCTAAGAGAAAAAGGTGAAAGATTGAATGTAAATGAAATAGTATCATCAACAAGAGGCAAGAGGTCAATGACATGTTTAATAAGTGTAAGATCATATTCTCTACCCAGTCCTAAACGGTTGATGATAGGTAAAAAGACTCTTGGTAAGATATCTTGATGGGTACCGGATTTGAGTTTGACTGAAATCTCATAGATATCTGTAACATCGCTATGTGTATTGAGTAGAGGTCTGAATGATAAGAATAAGTTCTTCTTCTGAATAGAATCAATGATGTCTTTTTCTATATCCGAGAGCTCTTTGGCATCTTGGATATTATTTGTATTTTTTTCTTTATCGTACTCCATGGATTGACTTGCTATAATGTTTCGAAGTTGAGATATTTCTTTTTCAAAATCGCCATTTGCATTGGTAATAATAGCAAATTTATAATCAACCTCAATATGGTTAATGCTTTGGTTCTCTTCTATCATTGTTTCTAAAATAGTTTGTATATTATCATAGTTCTCATTGAGGGCAATTAAAAATTCCGAACCTCTAGATCGACCTATAAGTACAGTATCTAAACCATTTTTTTTGAAGATAAGGTGTAATTTACGGCTAATCGTATAGAGAAGATTGTCTATCTGGTCACTACTATAATTTTCATTGAGTGAGGAGAGGTTCGCTATATTTAGACATGCTATGGATTTTGGTTGATAGTGTTGTAGTTTTTTGATAAATGTTTTTTTGTTAAAGCCTTGAGTGGTTTGGTCCAACAAAGTTTCCTGAACACTCAGGTTCATTAAGAAATAGATAAAATAGATGGTAATAAAGGTGATAGCAGCAAGCAGCATACCATCTTTTATACTGAGAGTAAATGTTTCACCTTTATAAATAGTGGTATAAAAAACAAGAAAAATAAGAATGAGTACGGGGATACCTGCTCTAAGAGCCAGAGTAAAGCGCCGTTGTCTCTCTTCTTTTTGTGACAGAAGCATTAAACATCCAAGTGTTTTACATCTTTGGCATGGCTCTCAATGTAGTTTCTTCTTGGTTCAACTTCATCACCCATAAAGAGGGTAAAGGTATCACTTGCTTCTTCAACATCATCTATCTTCACTTGAAGCAGTCTTCTGTTTTCAGGTGTCATGGTTGTTTCCCAAAGTTGTTCAGGGTTCATCTCACCAAGACCTTTGTAGCGTTGGATATAGGCACCTTTTTTAGCAGAAGCTTCTACTTCTGAAAAAAGTGCCAAGAGATCTTTATCTTTAAATTCCTCTGTAATGTGCTCTTGGATCTTTTGGTGAATATGGATCGCTTCATTATAGTGAGGGTTGCTAAAGAGTACTTCATCGATGATAAGCTCTTCGAGCCCATCATTGGTTTGAACGAAGTAGTGTAGTTTATCATCCGTAATTGTTTTATTAAGGATATTATATCCTAGCTCACCAATATATGTTTCAAGTGTTTTTGCTAAAGCTTTATTTGATGTGCCAATGATATCAGGATTTTCAATCATATAACGCAGTGCCTCAGGTAGTGCAAAACGTTTCTCTATCTCTTTGAGTGTCATTTGATAGTAGGCTACAAGTTTGAAAAGATCCACAAGATCAGCTTGCCCCATTGTTTCACTCTCTATTACCGAGATACCGTTTTCGATAAGGAAATCATTGAGTGCTTTATCATCTTTTAGAAAAGTTTCATTTTTCCCTTTTTTGTAGCGGTAAAGTGGTGGTTGTGCAAGATAGAGGTACCCTTTTTCAATAACAGGTTGTAAAAACCTAAAGAAGAATGTCATTAAAAGTGTCTGGATATGGCTACCGTCAACATCAGCATCGGTCATGATGATGATCTTATGGTATCTAAGTTTCTCTTCGTTAAACTCTTCACCTATGCCACAACCAAGTGCAGTGATCATGTTCTTGATCTCATCAGATTTGAGGATCTTCTCAAGTCTTGCTTTCTCAACGTTAAGGATCTTACCTTTAAGTGGTAAAATCGCTTGGAATACTCTGTCACGGCCTTGTTTTGCAGAACCTCCTGCCGAGTCCCCTTCCACCAGATAGATCTCTGAGATTTCAGGGTCTTTACTTTGACAGTCTGCAAGTTTACCGGGAAGTGTACCGATGCTCATAGAGTCTTTACGTTTTACCAGGTCTTTCGCTCTTTTTGCTGCATCTCTACCTCGTGCTGCAAGTAGTACTTGTGCCATAATGGCTTTGGCCTCTATAGGATTTTCTTCGAGGTACTTGTTAAAGTTCTCAGAGAAGAATTTCTGGACAAGAGGTCTTACATAGCTTGAACCTAATTTTCCTTTGGTCTGTCCCTCAAACTGTGGTTCAGGTACACGTACAGAGACGATAGCTATGAGACCTTCTTTACAGTCCTCCCCGGTAATTTTAGTACCTTTTTCTTTGGCATTTGCATTTTTGGCAATGTAACTTGCCATAGAACGTGTTAACCCTGCTCTGAATCCTGCTTCATGCGTACCGCCATCCGGTGTTTTGATGTTATTGACAAAGGAGAGAGATTTTTCACTGTCTGCGTCACAATACATCAGAGCAATATCTATCTCAATGTCATCAGCCTTGCCTTGGAAAAACTGTGCTTTTGAAAGGGGTTCTTTCGTGTTCATATCTTCTACAAACTGCTTGATACCCCCTTCGAAGTGATAAACTTCTTTCGTTCCATCTCTCTCATCTCTAAAATCAATAGTGATTCTAGGGTTCAGGTAGCAAAGCTCTTTGAAACGCTTCATGAGGATCTCTTTTTGGAAAGTCACACTCTCTGTAAAGATCGTATTATCTGGCCAGAATTCTATTTTAGTTCCCTTTTTCCGTGTAGGGCCAGTAATTGCTAAAGGCTCTTGAGGGATACCGGCAGCAAAAGATTGTTCATGTATGTTACCATCACGGTAGACGGTAAGTCTTAAATCTTTAGAGAGTGCATTTACAACAGAAACCCCAACCCCGTGAAGTCCACCGGAGACTTTATAGGTGTCTTTGTCAAATTTACCACCGGCATGGAGTACCGTAAGTACAACAGTGGCAGCCGAAATCTTTTCAGTAGGGTGCTCTGCAACAGGGATACCGCGACCATTGTCTTCGATAATCGCTGAACCGTTTTTGGTAAGTGTCACTTTGATAGTGTCACAAAACCCTGCCATTGCTTCATCGATGGAGTTATCTATAACTTCATAGACGAGGTGGTGAAGTCCTTTTGTAGAGGTATCACCGATGTACATTCCTGGTCTTTTTCTTACCGCTTCCAGCCCTTTAAGAACTTTAATATTACTAGCACCATATTCTGCCATGTGTAGACTCCGATTTGTGGATTATAAGTGTATATATTTTAGCTAAATATTGCTTAGGAAATGAGTGTTAAAGACTAAGTACCAAGTGTGAAAGGAGAAAAAGCAGAAGAGTCGGGGAAATGGGTGTTAAAGTAGCATTCCACTCTGCTGTTTTTTGGTACTGACAATATCTATTTTATTTGGATCCGTAAACTGCTTTTTTTCATAGGCATCGACTGCATATCTGCCTATCATGGCAGCATTGTCAGAACAATACTGCAGTGGAGCAACATGAAGTGTTTTGCCAAACTCCTTACAGAGATCTTCATAGGCATTTCGTATATATTTGTTTGCAGATGCACCACCTACGATGGCGAACTCTTTTATCTCTTCTTTTGCAAAGATCTTTTTGCTTTTTTGAAGCAGGTGGAGCTTGACTGCTTTTTGGAAGGAGGCAGAGAGGTCTGCTTTATCCTGTTCTGTCATTTCAGAAGCCCCCCCAAGCTTTTCAACTACTAAACGTACAGCATTTTTCAGTCCGGAGAGGGAAAAAGCGATGAGTGGTGAATTTCGCAGTGGTACGGGGAGATCAAAACGGTTCTCATCCCCGCTGAGTGCAAGTTGTTCTATAAGGGGTCCACCAGGGTAACCCAAGCCCATCATCTTTGCACACTTGTCAAAACTCTCACCCACAGAGTCATCCATGCTTGTGGCAAGTATCTCCATATGGTCAAAACTCTCTACACGAATGACTTGCGTATGTCCTCCAGAGATAAGAAGTACCAAAAGTGGGAAGAGTGTCTCTTTTTCAATAAAAAGTGAGTAAATATGCCCTTTAAGGTGATGTACTGATATAAGAGGGATATCTTGTAAGGTAGCCAAAGTTTTTGCCATAGCGATGCCTTCAAGGAGCGTTACCCCTAATCCTGGCTGGTTAGTCACTGCAACAGCTTTGAGTTTGTCAAAGTAGGGTTTCGTCTCTTTTAGTATCTCCGGGAGTGCAACTGCGTGAAGTCTTGAGGCCAGTTCCGGCACTACACCACCATAACAGGAGTGCTGCTCTTCTTGAGAGATTTTTTTATGATAGAGGACTTTTTTCGTCGCTATTTCAGTAATGGCGATGGAGCTGTCATCACAAGAACTTTCGATGCTTAAAATCATTGGTGCTCCTGCTGTAGGGGTATCCCTTGTGGGTACCCTTGTCTTTGAATTTTGTTTTTTTGGTACCCACAAGGGGCACCCCTACGAATAAAAAATATCATAGCTCTTCCATTACAAGTTTTTCTATAAGTCCCCATTTCCCATACCCTGAGTCAGCATTGATATGGCCCGCATTCTGGATGATCGTTAAAGGAATATCATAATGAGAAGCCATTTGTTGTGCTTCCTCGACTTTTATATAGGGATCATTGTCTGAGACGATCATCTGTACCTCTTTTGCACAGAGTTTTTGTGGCAACTTACAAGGGAAAAACGTTTTAATGGTATCGATCTCTGTAGTAAGACTTGGTGGTGAGACCATAAAAAGTCTTTTAACCGGAATTATATCTTCCTCACAGAGCCAAAACCAAAGTGTGTTGGCTAAAGAGTGGCACACCACAGTGTCAGGTTTAAAATCTTCAAGCAAAGCTTTGACCTGTTTTAACCATCTGTTCTTAGAGGGAAAATGACAGTTGTCAAGCAGTGGAAATGAGACAGTACCGTAGTTTTTGGCTATTTCACTTGCAAGCTCTGCCTGCCAGTGTGGAGCATCACTCCCTCCCCAACCGTGCAAAATAAGGGTCTTCATAGAGGTACCTTCTTTAACTGTAGGGGTATCCCTTGTGGGTACCCATAAAGGGCACCCCTACATAGATTTGAATGAACCAACATATGCTCTGACCTCTCTATCTATTTCCACAATCTCATCAATACTGTTTGCTTTGACATCTCCAAACTTCTCATACGCATCCAAAACCATTTTACTCATTCCAAAGAAAGAGCATTTCTCTTGTTGAAAGGCCTTTATAGCTATTTCATTGGCAGCATTGACTACCACACCTAAATGAGGATTGTTTAAAATGTGCTCTTTAATGTTCCAGATCGGGTAACGCTCTGCTTTTATGGGTAAAAATTCTACAGCTCCCATACTGAGTAGATCTGTAGGAGGCAAGATGGCTTCACTTACTTCACCTCTAAGTGCAAAGGCAATAGGGAGTTTCATGTCTACTCCTGCAAAGTGTGCAGTGGTTGAACCGTCTTTGAACTCTGCCAAGGCATGGATGATAGACTTTTTTTCTATGACTGCGTCGATATTGTTGGTGTCAAAAAGCCATTTGGCTTCCAGAAGTTCAAAGAGTTTGTTTGTCATCGTTGCTGAGTCTATGGTGATCTTATTTCCCATTGACCAGTTAGGATGTTTGAGTGCATCTGAAAAAGTAGCATCTTTCATTTTCTCCAGTTCCCAGTCTCTAAAGGCACCACCACTTGCCGTAATGTAAAGTTTGGAGACGGGACGTTCATTCATCAGGTACCATAATCCAAAATGCTCAGAGTCAATGGGTGTGATGAGGGACATATCTATGAACTCACCTGCAACGACGAGTGACTCTTTGTTTGCAAGGGCTACTTTTTTACCAAGGCTTGTGGCTTTGAGCGTGGGTGCCAGTCCTGCATAGCCTACGAGGGCATTGACCACAGTTTTACTTTTTGATTCCTCTATGACCGAGAGGATGCCGTCAGCTCCACAAAGCACATTGGAGTGGTCAACTTTGTCTTTGTCTGCTTCATTGGCAATGGCGACCACCTTAGGGTTGTGTTCCTTGATCTGTTCATTGAGCAGATCAATATTATTCCCCGCTACAAGGGCCTCTATGGCAATGTTGTAACGCTTGGCAATGATGAGAGTATTGACCCCTATGGAGCCTGTAGAACCTAGTAAGACAATGCTTGACATAGACTACAAAAAGGCTCGTAGTGCAATGAGCATCATAGGGGCACCAAATAGGTATCCGTCTATTCTGTCCAGTATACCGCCATGACCAGGAAGTAGATCACCAGAGTCTTTGACACCTGCTTCACGCTTGAGATAAGACTCAAACAGATCACCAAAGACTGAAGCCACTGCGGTTACTAAAGTCACGATAAGTGCTATCCAGAATGGTGCGATGTAAAGCCCGACATACGTACCAAAGATGGTAGCAACAATGATACCACCAATTACCCCTTCAAGTGTTTTGTTTGGAGAGGTGTCTGAAAATTTGGTTTTACCAATGGCTTTACCTGTAAAAAATGCTCCTACATCAGTAAGTGCAACGGTAACTAAAAGCCAGAACATTGCCTGTATCCCAAAGTCTTTATAAAGGATAAGAAAAAAGAGTATACCGCTTACAGGGTAGAGAAAAGGAAGGATAAGTCTTTTATCAAAGTTATGCAGGTAGGCGATAGAGGCACCAAAGATAATAGCAACCAAGAAGAACAGGTCATCAGGATTAGGGTAGAAATAGGCTGAAATCCATAAAAGTACAGCCCAAAAATAAGCTGCCGGGGATACAAGTTTAAAGAGTTTCATTGCTTCATAAAAAGCAAGCATATATATGACGCCTAAAAATACCCACATTACAAAAAAACTGTCTATCCAGCCGATAAACCCAACAAGTGCAAGTAGTCCAATGCCTGTAAGCCAACGCTCTTGATAGTCTGTAAAAATTTTTGTCATCTTACTGTTCCTAAATGATTAAATAGAGAACATTATACCACGCTTTGCGTTATACTCTGATTTTAGAGGTTCCCTTTAGTCACTTTAGATATAATTGTTGATAATTAAAGATAATGAGGGACTATAATGAAAAAACTATTTTTTTTTAGGGCTGTTTTTACCATTTTTACTACAAGCCAACAATGCCTGCCTCTCTTGTCATAAAGGTATAGAAGATATACGGGACCCCGACTCTAAAATGATGCAAGAGATCTTTAAGGTGGCCCAAAAAGCTGGTGCCCAAAAGAATGATTGTGTGGTATGTCACGGGGGAAATCCTGAGGCAACTACGAAAGAAGCAGCACATAGTGGAACATTGGAATACTTTAAAACCCACAAAGGTCCTAAAGCATTTTACCCTGCACCGGGAAGTCCTTGGATCAATGAGCATACCTGCGGGATGTGCCACCAGGAGCAGGTGAAATCGCAGTGGAATAACCTTATGAGCAGCGAAGCAGGAAAAATCCATGGGGCTTTATGGGGTTTTGGTGCAAAAGACGGGTATAACCATGACCATAGTAATTTCGATAGCAAAAATATTCATAAGCGTATCGGTACAGAGGTGTATGGAAAATATATGAAAGAGTTGGGGGTAAAAGAGCCTCAAGGGTTTCCAAAGGTCATGCACAAACTCCCCCCTGCACCGACAGCAGATGAGATAGAAAAAGACCCGACTCTCTCAGTCTATACTTATCTTCGTCAAGAGTGTCTGCGTTGTCATACCAGTGGAAAAGGGCGTAAACGACGAGGGGATTATAGAGGAATAGGCTGTGCCTCTTGCCATATTCCTTACTCAAATGAGGGGTACTATGAGGGCGGAGATAGAAATATCTCCAAAGAGCAGGGACATCTGCTTGTGCACTCTATACAGTCTTCGCGTAAAGTAAAGGTACAAGTGCATGACAATAACTATTCAGGTATCCCCGTAGAGACTTGTACGACATGTCATAACCGTGGTAAACGTATCGGAGTCTCTTATCAGGGACTTATGGAGACGGAGTATCAGGCAACCTTTGACAGTGAGGGGAATGGGCAACCCAAACTCCATACCAAGCGTTATATGCACCTGCAGGAGGATATTCACTACTCTAAAGGGATGTTGTGTCAGGATTGCCATACCTCTATAGACCATCACGGTGACGGGTTCAATGTAGGTGCCAACCTGGGTGCCGTGGAGATAGAATGCCAGGATTGTCACGGAACCACCGATAAATACCCTTGGGAACTGCCTTTGGGTTATAGCGATGAGTTTAAAACCATGCCTAAAACAGGTAAAGCCAGAGGTACGACCAAGACCTTGGCCGAGTATCTGAAACAAGGAAGTATCCCTAAAGATAAAGGGGATGGTTTCTTGCTTTCTGCCAGAGGTAATCCTCTAACCAAAGCGGTACGAAAGGGTGACAAGGTCATCATGCATCTTGCTTCAGGGAAAGATATAGAGCTTAAACCCCTTAAAACACTCAAAAAAGAGGGAAAGATCTCCCAAGAGGGTCTTGTAGCGATGGATCAGGTCAAAGCCCATACCCCGATAAACTTGAGTGCTATACCTGCCATGCAACATGGGCACCGCAATGTTATGGATGTCATGTTAAGATAGACTATTCCGGCGGGAAACAGAACCCTGATTATCTTGCTGCCTCTAAATCACATCATAATGGTGTAACAGGTGAAGTGCACAGTCTGAAAGATTTCCTGGTAGATGGAAAAGTGACAGAGACACGTTCCTACTTACGATGGGAAAACCCTGCTTTGGCACAAAATGGTGAAGGACGTATCTCCCCGGTCATTCCCGGATGTCAAGTGATCTTAACGGTCATAGGAAAAGATGGTAAAGCAAAACTCCAAAACCATATCTTCAAGATCCCTAATGCAGAAGGAAGAGGAAAAGAGGGGTTAACTCCATCGTGATGTCTCCTGTCAACCCTCATACCATTACTAAAAAAGGGCGAACATGTACAAGTTGTCATGATAGCGCCAAAGCATTGGGATATGGGATCGAAGGGGGTAAATATTTTGCTGATCAGAGTAAAACGACCATTGTTGATCTGATGACAGCAGAGCAAAAAGTACTGCCACACAAGGTGGATGAGCAGATGCCGGCAGTACCGAATCTCAAAGATGATCTTTCGCGATTTGTTGATGAAAACGGCACTCAACTGCAAACTGTAGGAAACCATTGGAAGCTTTCACAAGCTCTTGATAATGAGACCAGAGCCAAGATGGATAGAAGAGGGGTATGTTTAAGTTGCCATAAAGAGATGCCAAGCGAGGATCTGGCTGTCTCGTTATTGGTACATACAGCAAAAGTTGCAGGTGTGAAGATAGATAATGAGATGCACCATACATTGGTGAATAAATCATTACTTATGACGGCATGGGTTCAGGTGCTTGGCGGGTTATTGTTAGGGCTTGGTTTGATGTATTTGTTTTTACGCCGAAGGAAAAACGCGTAGGTCGGGGTGCCCTCTCCCCGACAATAATATAATTGGAAATAATGTTGTTATTTTTTGGTAATTGCATATACATTTGGTCTTGCTTTTTAAATGTAATAGTATGCAGGTTTATGTCGGGGAGAGGGCACCCCGACCTACGGTAAAATATTACTCTCTTATCTCTACACCCTCTTTGGTAACACGAATCGTATCATATTTGTTATAAAGTACATTGGAGCCTTCCTGTACTTTTACAAATTTTCGTTTGGTATAGTCCACTTCGTAATCTCCGGGGTTTTTTACGGAGAAATCAACACAGAGTTTCGCTGCTGCTTTGATGACGCTTTCAGGCAGGTTCTGTTTGTCTGTTCTGATGATGACATGGGAAGAGGGTACATTTCTGATGTGCATCCAGAGGTCATTGGCTTTGGCGATGGCAAGGAGTTTTTGGTTTTCGTTACTGTTTCTTCCTACCAATACTTTGTAGTCCTCTATCCAAAAGAGTTCTCCCTCTTTGAGTTTCTCTTTTTTACGTTGCGATTTTGCTCTTTTAGGGACAAGAAGTTCAAGTTCATAAGGTTCTTTGGCCTGCTCAAGTGCGTAGTAGATGTTGTCATAAAAGGCTTTTTTACTCTCTAAGTTCTCTTTTTCTATGTGTATATTTTTTGCTTTATTTTTAGCGCGTTTGGCAAGGTTGAAAAAGTAGTCGCTCATACGGTTGACTTTGATATTCTTAGGGAGTTTGATGCTGATCTCATTACCCTCAAAATCATAGGTGTTCAGCTTAGTATCATAAGGTTTGATCTGATAGAGGTTCGCCAGGATGAGGTTGGCATACTGTTTGTATTTTTGTTCCTCTTTTGCCAAAGCTTTTTCATCGGGCAGTTTTGCTAAAAGTTGTGCCAGCTTTTGACTCTTTTTTAAAGTTACAGAGAGTTTCTGCTTTTTCATCTCCAGCAGTTTTTTCGCCTGTATCTGTGTATATTTTTCTTCGAGATATGCATCTACATCAGCTATCTCTTTTGCCTCTTCTGTACGCTCATATGGGGGGATGTTAAGCAGTTCCATACCCGGGCGGATGACACGAAAAGAGCTGTCGGCATCGATGTGTCTGAGTGCTTCGATGATGACTTCATTGTCATCTATAAGTATGGCATTGGTATTCTTTCCTGTAAATTCAAGTTGCAGGTAGATGATCTTGTCTTTGTAGCTGCTTTTGGGTGCAAGTGTTAAGCGTAAGATACGGTCATTGTTCGGTACATCTACAGAGATGAGTTTACTTGCAGATAAAAGTGTATGCAGTAGCGTATCAAAAGGTGCATTGTAGCCTTGAAGCGGTCTTTGGCTGGGTGCTTTGTAAATGAAACTGTGTCCTCTGGTCATATTGAAGAAATAACTGTCGGATTTATCGAACATAATTTCAATGGTATTGTCTTCAATTCGTCTTGCACGGCTGATAAAAGTAAAGTTGTTTAATCGTTTTGCAATGGCTTTAAGTTCGTAGAGTTTCATTAAAAAGAGCCTTTCCTTTGTCATCCTCTGGCTTGACCAGGGGATCTAGAATTTTTTATGTAGTGTATATTAAATTGTCTTGATAGTATAAAGTCTAGATTTCCGTGTCAAGCACGAGAATGACGAACTAAAATAATGATGAAATTCTAGCATAATTTTATTTCGCTATAATTCGCGTAATAATGATAATGAATTAAGGATAAAAAATGGGACAAACCATTACAGAAAAGATATTCTCGGAGCATGCAGGTAAAGAGGTGCATGCAGGAGAGATCGTTAGAGTAGATATTGATATGATCATCGGTAACGACATTACAACACCTATCTCGATCAGAGCATTTGAAGAGAGCGGGGCAGAAAAATTGGCCAGACCGGACAACTTCAGCATCGTAATGGATCACTACATCCCTGCTAAAGACATTGCTTCAGCGAACCAGGCGAAGATTTCAAGAGAGTTTGCCTATAAGCATGACCTTAAATACTTCTTTGATGAGAAAGATATGGGGATCGAGCATGCCTTGCTTCCTGAAAAAGGTTTGGTCATCCCCGGTGATGTCATCATCGGTGCAGACAGCCACACCTGTACACATGGAGCACTCGGCGCATTCTCAACAGGTATGGGAAGTACAGACCTTGCCTTTGGTATGATCACGGGCGGTAACTGGTTCAAAGTACCTGAGACGATCAAAGTAGAGCTTACAGGTAAACCGGGTGAGCATATTTACGGTAAAGACATCATCTTGGAGATCATCCGCATTTTAGGTGTGGATGGTGCACTTTACAAAGCATTGGAATTTACAGGTGATACCATCCAACACCTTGGTATGGATGACAGATTCTCCATGTGTAACATGGCCATAGAAGCCGGAGCAAAGTCAGGGATCATCGCTGTAGATAATATTACAGAAGCATATCTTATTGAGAGAAGAGAGGAAAATGGCGGACTTAGAGCAGAGCCTAAGATCCACTATTCAGATGAAGATGCGAACTATTGCCAAGTCATTAAGATAGATGTTGCAGCACTTTCACCAGTGATCGCCTATCCATTCCTGCCGTCAAACGGTAAACCGGTAGAGCAGGCAGTTGCAGATGACTTGAAGATAGACCAGGTGATGATCGGTTCTTGTACGAATGGGCGTATCGAAGACTTGCGCATTGCAGCGGAGATCATGAAGGGCAAAAGAGTGGCACGTCATACACGTATGATCGTTACACCTGCAACACAGAAGATCTTTCTACAGGCACAACATGAAGGTTTGATGGATATCCTTATTGAAGCGGGTGCCGTGGTTTCCAATCCTACCTGTGGTGCATGTTTGGGTGGGTACATGGGTATCCTGGGTGACGGTGAACGTTGTGTTGCTACAACAAATCGTAACTTCGTAGGTCGTATGGGTGCAAGAACATCTGAGATCTACTTGGCTAACTCAGCGGTTGCTGCGGCATCTGCTATTGCAGGGAAGATCGTAGACCCTAGAGATATCTAGTTTGAATACTTACAGCTACAGATTTAAAGTAGCAAGTGATGAGATTGACTTCAATGGTCATGTGCATAATGTTACGTATCTTAGCTGGATGATAGAAGCTGCCACAAAACACTCAGCAGCCGTAGGCTTCGGCTACGAACAATGTCTTGAACTTGGAGGCACCTGGGTAGCCAAATCTCATAATATAGAATACAAAAAACCCGCCTTTGAAAACGATGAACTACAAATGGAAACATGGGTAGAAGAGATAGGCAAGATCATGTCTATCCGCCGTTATGTTTTAACCTGCCCTAAAGATGATGTCCTCATCTGTGAAGGGAAAACGGAGTGGGTTTTTGTAGACAGCAAGAAGATGAGACCTATGAAGATCCCTGTTGTGATCGTTGAGGGGTTTGAGGCTTTTCAGAGTGGTTAATCACCTATTTTATTCTCTAATTTAATATCTAATAAGTATAAAATTCTATCAGAATCTTCAAATGGTAATTTTTCATTACAAATATCACGTAATCTATCTAAGTAGTGAAAATAAATTTCACAAGATTTTTCAAGATAGTTATTATTGATATTTTTTGGTTTAGTAGGAATTTTTCCTTCTAATTCTAAAACTCTAAATACTCTGTCATCAATAATTTGAAAAACATTTGGATTGATAAACCTCAAGATGGTAGATGCCATAGGTAAACGAATCCCACGACAAGACAATAGTTCTTTTAAAAGTTGTTTTGATTTGTAATGTTCTTTAGGCTTAAGAGATGATAGAGGTTTTAATTTCTCTATTAAGGTATTATCTATTTGTGGGTATCTATTTAATTTCCATAAAATAATCTCATAAAATATTTTTCGATCAAATTTATCAATGGATAGATTATCTAATTGTTTTGTTAGTTCTAGTTGATAGTCATATGATTTTAATAGTTTTTTTGGATCATCTTTCCAGATCTTTGAATATTTTTTAGTAAAATCATTCATAATTAAAACCCACTATTCGGGTCAAACCCAAATCCTCCTCCGCCAAAATCAGGTGTTCCAAAACTCTGCGTAGCAAAACTTGGGTCAGAGTGTCCGAATTGCAGTGAGGTTCCTCTTAACATAGTGATGTCCATCTTAGGATCTATGCCTTTAGGACAGACAGCCGTACACTCTCCACATAAGGTACAGTCCCACACACCGTTGCTCTGAATGTTGTCTATGATGGCTTTGGCATCGCCTTCACGTTTGTCAGAGCTGTAACGGTAAGCGCGAGTAAGGGCAAAAGGTCCTAAGAAGTCCGGATTTACTGCGTACACAGGACAGGCAGAGTAGCATGAATCACAGAGTATGCAGTCAGTTTGTGTTTCGGTGAGTTTCTCGTCACTGTGTGTCAGTGAAGCTTCTTTACTCTCATGAAGCCATGCTGTACTTTTTAGCAGTGTCTCTTTGGCCTTGTTTTTATCTACTTTGAGGTCACGTAGGACTGGGTGGTATTGCAACGGTTCTACTACATCACCATCTTGTACTTTATGAGCACAAGAGAGTACCTCTCTACCATTTACACGAACAGCACAGGTACCACAGACAGAAGCACGGCATCCTGCAGAAAATGTCAGTGAGGCATCTTGGTTCTCTTTGATCTCGTAGAGGGCTGCAAGAAGTGTCATAGATTTGGAGATTTCAAATTCTTCAATGCTTTTATCTCTTTGAATAGATATTTTCATAATATAAATCCTTCTGTAGGTCGGGTTGCCCTCATCCCGACGTTTATTAAAGATGCAGAAGATATTTTTTTGCAAATAAGTGTCGGGATCAGGAGAACCCGACCTACGGATGAAATAGAGTTATTTTTCATTCTGTCTCCTTCTTCCATTGCAAAACAATATGCTTTTTAAAATCCTCATTTTCCTCTTCAAACCCTACTTTAAAATGAGCGCCACGACTCTCATCTCTGGCAATGGCTGAGGAGATAACAGTAGGTGCAAGCAGTAGGGCATTGCTGAACTCTAAAAAGTCTATGAGGTTTGTGTTGTTGGTTGGGCTTTTGTCTTCTATGCCTATCTTGTTTGAAAGTACTTGCATGGCAATGACTTCATCAAGCGCTTTGGTCAGAGTATCGTTGTGTCTTACGATGCCAACATTTTGGTAAAAGAGTTTACCAAGAGCCTCTCTTTGCTCATAGAAGTTTACACTGCTCTCTTGTGCATAGATACTTTCAAGATGGGCTTTGTCTTTTTGCAGTTGTGTGTCATCTGCGGGTTTAGAGCTTGCATAGATAGAGTGTTTGTAGGCATTCTCCCCTGCAAACCTTCCAAAAGCAGTGATCTCAAGCAGGGAGTTCCCACCAAGACGGTTGGCTCCGTGTACTTTGGCATTGGAACATTCACCTACGGCAAAGCACCCTTTGATGCCTGTGACTTCCAGTGCATAGTCCACATCTATGCCACCCATGGTGTAGTGTGCAACTGGCTTGATGGGGATGAGTTCTTTGGCAGGATCTACATGTTCATGCAGTTTACACAGAGCTATCTCTTGAGGTAGAAGCTCCATGAGTTTTTCCTCACCCAAATGTCTGACATCGAGGAAAACTTCTTTATTTTCCTGAAGTTCTTTAAAGATGGCTCTGGCTACTTCATCTCTGGGTTTGAGTTCATCCACAAAACGCTCACCCTCAGAGTTGACCAGGTACCCGCCTTCGCCTCTGGCACTCTCGCTTATGAGGATGCTGGAGTGTTTGAGTGCAGTAGGGTGGAACTGTATGAACTCCATGTCACTTACAGCACCGCCCGCACGAAGCACAGCTGCCACCCCGTCACCGGTAGAGCCGTAAGCATTGGTAGTAAAGCCATGATAGAGACTACCGTATCCACCTGTAGCAAGGATGACAGATTTTGCATCTATCTGTTTGACTTCGCCTGTGCGGATGTCTAAAAAGGTTGCTCCCTTAGCTACCCCATCTTTAGTGATAAGGTTGAGTAGATAGTGTTCATCCATAAAGTCTATGTTCTCTTTCAAGCAGGTGTCATAAAGTGTATGGAGTATCTTGAGTCCTGTGTAGTCCTGTGCGTAACACGCACGTTTGGCGGAAGCTCCACCCATTTGGCGCTGTGCTATAGAAAGTGTTGAGTGTTGAGCGGTGAGCGTTGAGGAAGGGGTGATACGGCTAAAAGGTACCCCTAAATGTTCCAGCCACTCTATGGTCTTAGGTGCATCAGCACACATTTGCCGTACCATAGCTTCATCACAAAGTCCATGTGCGGATTTGATAGTGTCTGCAATGTGGGAGCTTATATGGTCTTCACTCACATTTCCAAGAGCGGCATTGATGCCTCCTTGTGCCATGGAAGTTTGTGAGTTGGTAGGGTAGCTCTTTCCTGCCACAAGTACGGAAGCTCCTGATCCTTTAGCAGAGAGTGCAGCAGTTAAGCCTGCACCACCACTTCCAATAATAAGTACATCAACCATACAAAGTTCCTTTGTCTATTATCATTAATAAAATATTGTCGTTGCGAACGCCCTTGAAAGCGAAGCGATTCGAGAGCAATGACGCTTTTTGCCTACTTTTACTAAAAAAGTAGATAAACCCAAAATATGCAATAGAAATCATAAAACTATCATTTATCATTGAGCCTAGGGCATTCACAAGAAAATCATCGATTAACCTTTGGGTTAACCTTAAATTTTTTGTAAACGCCCTAAACTCAAGCATAAACGCTATTTTCATAATCCTATTGCATAATTTGGGATAAAGAAATTAGCATAAAGTAAATGCATATGATATGCAATAAACATTAAATAAGTTTTAAAAAAGTTTTAATGTTGTCAAATATGCCTTTAAGAAGCTTAACTCTGGCTTCTTTGCTTGTCCATGCGATGTGTGGCGTGATGAGAAGTTGGTGTTGATTTTTGATTTTCATAAGAGGATTGTCCTCTGCGATAGGCTCAGGGGTAAGTACATCTAAACCTGCATAGATCTCTCTTTTATCCAGTTCTGCGGCCAGATCGGCTTCATTGATGATGCTTCCTCTTCCAAGATTAAGTAGCACCGAACCCTCTTTCATCAGCCTTAAATTTGAAGCATTGATGAGGTTCTGTGTTTTGTCATTGAGTGGGCAGTGTATGGAGATGATGTCACACTCTTGTAACATATTCTCAAGTGTTACATGTGGGTATTTCTGTCCATAGTTCTCCCCACTGGTCGAGAAGTAGCAAACATTCGCACCAAAAGCTGTAGCTACACGTGCCACCTCTTTACCGATGCTTCCCAGACCGATGATCCCCCACTTTTTCCCTGAGATCTCATAAAATGGTTTTGAAACGTCTGTAAAGAGCCCAGACTTAGACCATGCCCCGCTTTTGACTGCATTGTCATAATAAGCCAGTTTCTCCACCAGGTAAAGTGCCATTGCAAAGGTATGTTGTACTACGCTTCCAGTAGAGTATCCTGCGACATTCTTCACTTCTATGCCCATGGTCTTGGCTGCATCCAGATCGACATTGTTCATCCCTGTAGCAGCGATACAGATGAGTTTGAGCTGTGGTGCTTCCTCCATCATCTGCGCTGTGATGACCACTTTGTTGGTGATGATGATCTCAGCGGTTTTAATGCGATCCAGTGTCTCTTCAGGACGGGTCGTCTGGTAGGTTGTCACTTCACCGAAGTCACCTAGCGGGCTAAGGTCCAAGTCCTCTCCGAGTGTTTTTGCATCGAGTATGACGATCTGTTTCATAACTTAATCTCCTTGTAGGGTAATAATAATAGTTCTGCTGCTTGCATAGTCTCTGTGTTCAAAAAGATAAACCCCTTGCCAGGCTCCAAGTGATAGTCTCCCTCCACTTAAAGGAATAGTGAGTGAGGTGCCAAGAAGCATATTCTTTAGATGTGCAGGCATATCATCACTCCCCTCATAGGTGTGTTGGAACTTTGAGTAGGATTCCGGGATGAGGTCATTCATAAATGTTTCAGCGTCACTGCGTACAGAGGGATCGACATTTTCACTGATTGTCAGACTGGCACTGGTGTGTTGTAAAAAAAGGTGTGCGATGCCTGTAGAGACAGAGCCGTCAAAAAGTGCTTTTATCTGATCTGTGATAAGGTGCATCCCCCTTTTGTAAGGGGGAAGTGTAAGCGTATACTGCTTAGTGGTCATTGATCTGATCGACGATCTGCGTAGCTCTACGCTTTGCCTCTTCGACTTCATCCAGTACAAGTGAGACTGCCATACGACGACCTACATGAGACTCTGGTTTTCCGAAGACTCTTACGAAGCTGTCTTTTGTGAAAGCATCATCAGGAATCTCAAGGCTTGGGTTATGACTCTCATTTTTAGCTTTGTACGCACCACACGCACCACTACCATAGAAAGTAAAGTCAAGTGGCAGACCCAGTACCGCTCTTACATGAAGTGCAAACTCACTTTGGCTTTGGGTGATGAGTGTGACCATCCCTGTGTCATGTGGGCGTGGACTGAGCTCAGAGAAGTAAACCTCTTCATCTTTGACGAAGAACTCTACACCGAAGATACCTCTGCCCCCAAGACCATCTGTCACGGACTTAGCGATCTCTTGAGCCTTTTTAAGTGCTTCAGCACTCATCTGCATAGGCTGCCATGAGAGAACGAAGTCACCATCTTTCTGTACGTGACCTATGGGCTCACAAAAGGTTGTGCCGGTTTCATTACGGATAGTCAAAAGGGTGATCTCATAGTCAAATGGTACAAACTCCTCTACGATGAGTTCACTTGCATCACCACGTGCCTCTTTGGCTATCTCCCAGGAGTTCTCTATATCCTCTGCTGTTCTGGCGATGCTTTGACCGTGACCGGAAGAACTCATCACAGGTTTAATGACACAAGGGAAACCTATGCGTTCACCTGCATCTTTGAGTCCTTCAAGTGTGGTTACAAATTCATATTCGCTTGTTTTAAGACCAAGTTCTTCAGCTGCAAAAACACGGATGTTCTTACGGTTCATAGTTTTGTTTACCGCTTCAGCATTTGGAATCACATGAAAACCTCTTGCTTCTGCTTCAAAAAGTGCATCGATGCTGATGGCTTCTACTTCTGGCAAAATGTAGGTAGGTTGCTCTTTTTCGATGAGAGCAAGTACGGCTTCTTTGTCTTGCATATCGATGGCATACGAACGGTTGGCTACAAGATGTGCAGGTGCATTTTCGTACTTGTCAACAGCAATGACTTCAACACCAAGCCTTTGTGCTTCTATAGCAACTTCTTTACCAAGTTCACCGGAACCAAGTAACATAATTTTGATAGCATCTTTTTGTAATGGGGTTGTAAATGTCATAGGGAAACCTTTGAAAAAATATTAGAATTATTTTAGCGAAAAGTTAGATAAGGTGTAATGAGTTCATGGAAGGTTAGATTGAAAAAGTATGACAACTTGACATATTTTTCCTACTGGGTAAAAAATTTTGTTAGAATTTTTGTGCATGTTATGACTAGGTTTTGCAAGTGGAGATTTTATATCTTGGCAGGGTTGGGGCTTGGGCTAGCCCAAGAGAAAGGATATGCAATGCGTATTCTAGGCATAGTCATACTGTTGCTGGTTATCCTCACCATTCGGTGCTGGTAGCCCAATAGTAGAGTCAAAGAGGTGCAACTCTTTGGCTCCATGCGAAGATTATAGCATAAAAGCTATAAAATGAAAAATCTATCTGCTTCTCCAACGCCTCATAATTTGACAGTCTCTTTAAAGGTGAAGCCTAGCATTAGAAATTGGTACCATCTGTAGGGGGCGATTGCCATCGCACCATTATATATTTGCATACAATAAAATTTGATACAACATAAAATATTTGTGTTTGAAAGATAAAAATCAAGATTATTTCTGTTTGAATATTTGGTGCGATGGCAATCGCCCCCTACGAATCCACCACCTCACGCTCCAACCTCTCCAACGTCTCATAATTCTCTTTGGACTTTTTAACAGCCTCTTCAAATGCGAAGCCTAGCATGATGATTTTGTAGAGGTTTGGTTTGTTTTTTCTCCAGTTTCTTAGAGTTACAGGTGTAATGTCTAGGTAAATGGCTTTATCTCTTTGGGTCATTTTATTGCCTTTTTTACTTATAAAGCTAACTTATATGACCTAATTTCCCAACACATTAAATATTTTTCTTTTTATGACAAAAAAAGCAAATATTTAACTACACAAAGAGTAAAATAGTTAAATATTTTCTAAAAAATACAAAAAAAGGGAAAATCTAATGCTATCCAATACTACTCTACCTCTTATAGAACATATGGAAACCCTCTTTAAAACTTCTAAAAAATTTACAGACAAAGAGGGGAAACTTTTTATTCCAAAAATCCTTGAAGCGATAGAAAAAATAGATAGCGACCTAATCAAACTACTTTTAAGTGACAAAAAAGCCAAAGAGCAGTTTTTTATAAAGGTAGAGGATGTCTATGTACTGAACCAAAATGATCTCATAGAGTTTTTTACGATGAATGAGTATTTTGACCACTCATTTACCAGCTATACTAACAAGATAGGGCTTATCAAAAAAGATAGTTTTATCAAAAAGTTTGATGATGTGGTGTTGGCATTTCCTTATAAAGATTGTGTTTTAGAGGGTGGGCAGACCAAAGATGAGCAGAAGAAAAAAGAGATTTTTTACAATGCAATCATAAGCCGTGATGAGATAGATAGACTTTTTGAGCCAAAAGTCTTGACCAATGTTAAACGTTATGACAAAGAGGGTAAGCATAGCGTAGAAGAGATAAAAGAGGATGATAATCTTATCATCAAAGGTAATAACCTTTTGGCATTGCATAGTTTGAAAAAGAGGTATGCAGGGAGAGTGAAGTTGATTTATATTGATCCACCTTATAATACAGAGAATGATAGTTTTCAATATAACGATAGTTTTACACATTCTACTTGGCTTACTTTTATTAAAAATAGGCTTGAAGTGGCAAGAGAATTTTTATCTGATGATGGAATATTATTTATTCATCTTGATAATAATGAAGAAAGCTATTTGAAGGTTTTATGTGATGAGATTTTTGGTAGAGATAATTATCTAAATACTATTGCTGTAAGGTCTTCTACTGCAAGTGGAATGAAAACAGCTCATAGAGAAAGAACCATTATTAAGCAAAAAGATTTTATTTTAACTTATAAAAAAACAAAAAATATCTCATTGAATCCTCAATATATGAAAAAAGAAAAATGGGATACGCATTATTCTTATATGCTTGATAAAAAGAATATGAAGATATTAAAATTAAAAGATGTGCTATTAGAGAAAGGAATTTTATCAGATAAAGAAACATTAAATGATTTAGATATTCAAAATAAAGATTTTGTTCATTTTTATATAAAACATAAAGATGAAATTTTTCAAACAGCACCAGAGTTACCAGTTGAAATAAAAAAGCTCTCAAAAGAAAAGAAAGATGAAATAATTCCATATGGAGAAGAGAAAAATATTAATTATGCAATAAATGGACGAAGGCTTACATTTTTGTCAAAAACATTAAAGCCAATATATTATAATCAAAAAATTGAAGAGGATTTGGCTACATTGCTATGTGATTTTTGGGATGATATAGATTTTCAAAATACTCAAAATGAGGGAGGAGTACCTTTTCCTAATGGGAAAAAACCTGAACTATTACTTTATCGAATTATCAGTTTAACTACCAATGCAAATGACATAGTTATGGACTTTCACTTAGGAAGCGGAACAACTTGTGCAGTAGCTCACAAAATGGGCAGAAGATACATAGGTATTGAGCAGATGGACTATATAGAAGATATAGCAGTTGAAAGGATTAAAAAAGTGATAGATGGAGAGCAAGGAGGTATAAGTAAAGCTTTAAATTGGCAAGGTGGTGGAAGTTTTGTCTATGCCGAACTAAAAGAGATAGATAACTTTTTAAATACACCTATCGCTAAGTTAAATAAAAATATGCAGTATCTCCCTATTAGCGAGATAGAAGATGAGGAGTATAGCATATCATCAGAGGAGATAAAGCTAAATAAAAAGTTTTATGGACTAGATAATGAGTAGAGTGCTATACCAAGAGATACAACAGGCTTATGAGTATGTAGGAAAGCCCCAGATACCATCATCTATCAGTGACAACCTCAAACATAAGCTAAGAGGCTACCAAGTAGAGGCATTAGAGAATTTTGTATTTTATCAGAGCAAGAGCTTAAAACATAAAAATATACCCCACAAACATCTACTCTTTCACATGGCAACGGGAAGTGGAAAGACCAATATTATCGCAAGTACGATTTTGTACCTCTATGAACAAGGCTATAGAGATTTTATCTTTTTTGTCAATACAAACAATATCATTACAAAAACTAAAGAGAATTTGCTCAATGGATTGAGTAGTAAATATCTTTTTGCTGAGCAGATACGCATCGATAATAAAGAGGTTAGAGTCAATCTTATAGAAGATACTTTCGATAGCAGTAGGACTGATGATATCAATATCTTGTTTACAACAATCAACAAACTGCATATTGATTTAGAGACGACTGTCAAAGAAAACAGCATAACCTATGAGGATTTTAAAGAGAGAAAAATAGTGATGATAGCCGATGAAGCCCATCATCTCAATGCCAATACAAAAAGCCAAAAAGAGAGTGAACAAAACTGGGAGAGAACTACTCAAAATCTGCTTAATATGAATGAGAAAAATATCCTTTTGGAGTTTACAGCTACACAAGATTTGACAGATACAAAAATAGCCCAAAAGTATAGAGATAAAATCATCTATGACTATACGCTTAAAAAGTTTAGAGATGACGGCTACTCCAAAGAGATAAAGCTTATTAGTGATAACTTTGATGATAAAAAACGGATGCTTCAAGCTGTGATGATAAGTGAATACAGACGGCTTGTGGCTCAAAAAAAGTTAAATCTAAGCATAAAGCCTGTAGTGATGTTTAAGAGTGTCAAAAATACCGTGGATGCTGATGCCAAATTTGAAATGTTTGCAAAGCTTATAGAACAGTTAAGTATTGAAGAGATTGATGAGGTTTTTCAGACTTCTGGACTCGAAGCCATAGAAAAGTTGCAAAGTTATATTGAAGATAAAGAGATTTTTGTAAAACAGTTACAGTATGGATTTGCTAGGAAAAACTGTTTGGTCATTCACTCAAAGGTAAAAGATAAAGAGCAGAAACTTCAATACCTCAATAGCCTTGAAGATGAACATAACCCCATGAGGGCTATCTTTGCTGTTGATATACTCAATGAGGGATGGGATGTACTCAATCTTTTTGATATAGTCAAGCTTGATGAGGTTAAAAAGAGTGCAAGTTCTACAGTCAGTGAAGCCCAACTCATAGGACGAGGGGCGAGGTATTTCCCTTTTGTGTATGATAATGCCAACAGATATAAAAGAAAATTTGATGAAGAGATAGATGATCCATTAAAGATACTTGAAGAGATGTATTTTCACAGTATTAATCAAAGCGACTATATCAATGCCATTACCAAAGAGCTTAGAAGAATAGGGCTGCTTGATGAGAAAGAGGAGAATGCCCAAACCGTTACACTGAAAGTCAAAGAGAGTTTTTTAAACCATAGTCTTTATAAAGAGGGAGTCATCTATGTAAACAGAAGAGTTGAACAAAAAAGAGAAGAGATTAAGGGTATAGGTGACTATGTGGCTTCATATAAAAGCCAAAAAAGGTATATCGATAACCAAAGTCATGAACTTATGGTCTATGAAGATGAGGTTACGGAGGTGACTTTTTTTCATGTTCAGAAGTTTGTGGTAAAAGAGTTGGAGAGTGATTTGGTGAGATTAGCCATCAATCAAAAACCGTTTTTCTACTTTGCTAACTTGAAAAAGTATTTTATTCATCTAAGAAGCATAAGAGAGTTTATAGACAGTAGTAATTATTTGGCTGAGGTTACCTTTGCACTACATACCACTAAACCCTTTGAGCTAACCAATGGAGTGGTTTTGGACTATTTGTTAGAGTTGCTCGATATAATAGAAAAAGAGATTGTCAAAAATGCTAAAAACTATGTAGGAAGTTGTGCATTTTACCCAGTTAGAATAAGCCAAAAAATCCCACCACAAAAGAGACTGAAACTTAAAGAGAGTGATAGCCCTATTCATAGAGTAGAAGATTGGTATATTTTTGAGCCTCATAATGGAACCATAGAAGAGATGCACTTTGTGGAGTTTATCAAAGCTTCAATGAGTGAGCTTCAAAAACATTATGCAGAGGTTAAACTCATAAGAAATGAAAAAGCATTTGATATTTTTAGCTTCGATAAAGCTCTTGATGGTGCAAAGTTTGAACCTGATTTCATCTTATTGCTAAAAGATAAAGAGGGGTGTTTCTATCAAGTTTTCTGTGAACCCAAAGGAGAACATCTTTTTGAGTATGACAAATGGAAAAATGAATTTTTAGAAGCGATTACAGAGTGTACGAAAGAGAAGAGATTGCTTTTAAAAGATATGAATGTTAAAGCTTTACCTTTGTATGAGAATGGGTGTTATAGGGTTTTGGGATTACCGTTTTACAATAATGCTTTGGAGAGTGATTTTAAAGTTGAGTTTGAGGAAGTTTTATTACGATAAATAATTAAAAATGAAAGATGTTATTAAATGGGTTTTTATACTACTTGTATTATGGAAGCCCTATTTGGTACTACTCTTTGTTGTGTACTTGATTGGTGGGTTGTAGGGGGCGATTGCCATCGCACCATTATATATTTGCATACAATAAAATTTGATACAACATAAAATATTTGTGTTTGAAAGATAAAAATCAAGATTATTTCTGTTTGAATATTTGGTGCGATGGCAATCGCCTATGCAATTTGTTAATAAAATCGTATGATATATTAGGTTTTATTTTGGTATTTGTAATCTTGGTGCGATGGCAATCGCCCCCTACGGTTTTTTATAAATATGACAATTTGACATATTTTTTGGGTTGGTTGTTTTCTTTTGTTAAAATTAAAAATGGCAGATTATAAGCGACTCTTTTTAGAAGGGCATAGTTACTACTTGACTATTGTTGCCCATCGACGTAATCCTATCTTGATAGATAATATTGAAGCATTACGAGAGAGTTTTCGCCAAAGTAAGCAATATTATCGTTACAGTATAGATGCTATTGTGGTGTTGCCTGACCATCTGCATATGATAATCACACCCAAACAAGCCAAAGAGTATCCTAAAATTGTGAGAGCCATTAAATATAATTTCTCTATCAAAGTAACCCAAGAGGAAGAACAATCTATGGCACGACACAAAAAAGGGATGAACCCCATATGGCAAAAACGATATTATGAGCATACCATCAGAGATGAAAAAGATTATCTGCGGTGTTTAGAGTATATGAAAAATAATCCTATCAAACATGAGCTGGTAGAGAACCCAAAAGAGTGGAAATATTCATCATTCACGTAGGGGGCGATTGCTATCGTACCAAAAGCATGAAGAGTTTTTTAAGGATCTTCTTGCGAGTTGCAATTTTAAAAATTAGCCAAAAAAAAAGGCAACCAGAGCCAAAGCCCTAATTGCCTTTTCATCCGGTAAAAGTTTGGTAATCATCCGAACTTTATAAAGGAGGTCTCTTGAACGAGTACAAATGTATTATAATATAATATTGTGTGGAATGCAAATTGCGAGGAGTTTATTATAGTTTGTAGTAAAATATAGATTGAGTAGCAGAGCCAAAGCTCTGCCAAAGACTGGATTACAGTCTAGACTCGTATCTTCTGAGCATGAAAAGTTTTTTAAGGATCTTCTTGCGCGTTGCAATTTTCTCTTTTTTTCTTTTTTCAGTTTCAGTTTCGTAGTGCTGTCTAGCTCTCGCTTCAGTTACGATAAGGTTTCTGTCACATTGTCTTTTGAATTTTCTGTAAGCGTCATCAAATGAATCACGTGAAGTTAGTTTAATTCCTGGCATCGAAAAGCACCCCCTTCCTTATCAAAATTTTTTACCATGAGATCTCCTTTTGCAGAAGCAAAGCTCCTACAAAATTCCTCTCACTAAAGCTTCACCAAAATGGTTCAGATTATGGGTAAAAGAGATAAATATGAAGCGGATTATATCCAAACAAGTTTAATTTATGCTAACTGGCCTTACGCACTTTATTCTGTTTTTTACAATTTCCGTCTCCATTTGAGCCGAGGCGTTGTTTCTCTCTTCATTTTTTTAGATGAGATGCGTTAAATAAACGACAACTGTTTGTCGTTTATAGCATTGAAACCGAAATGGTCGGAGCAAAGCGTAGCCATGAAGGCAGAAGCAAAAAAGCGTCGTTATTCTCGAATCGCTTCGCTTACAAGGTCGTTCATAACGACAATGCACACTCCGTGTGATTTAACAACAAGTTATTTCTTACTGCGTAAGGTCAGTTATGCTAAGATGATAGTAACCATAAGGAGACTAGTGATGCAAAAAGTATTTAAATCCTGTTATGACTTAGATAAAAAATGTTACGAGACGTATGGACTCACGGAAGATATACTTATGGAACATGCAGCCAGAGGAATGGCTGAGTATATTCAAAATCATTTTGATAAAGGCTCCTCTGTGCTCATTGTAGCAGGTGTGGGCAACAACGGTGCAGATGGCATCGTTCTTGCTCGGCAACTGCATGGGGAGTATGATGTGAGATTGGTCGTGCCTTTTGGAGTCAAATCAGAGATGGCAAAATTGCAGCTTCAGAGAGCAGATGCCTTAGGTGTAAAAAGAATCACCGAACTCCATGATGCTGATGTGATAGTCGACGCCATTTTTGGAGCAGGGCTTAATAGAAATATCGATGAGAAAGTACAACATATCCTTCATCAACTGAACAGTTTTCAAGGACATAAGATCGCGTGTGATGTACCTACCGGTGTAAGCCAAAATGGAGTATTGGTGCCTATGGCTTTCAGGGGAGATGTGACCATTACGATGGGGGCTTATAAAGAGGCGCTATATTTGGATGATAGTAAGGATGATATAGGCAAGATAATCCGTGTTGATCTGGGTGTCAGCAGTATACTGTATGAAGGGGATAGTGATACCTTTGTGCTTGAGTCATTTGACTTAAAACTGCCAAGTAGAGTAGCTCAATCTACACACAAAGGAGATTTTGGACATGCAGCCATTTTTTGTGGAGAGAAAGAAGGTGCAGGTATCATTGCAGGAATGGCAGCAGCAACATTCGGTGCAGGGCTTACAACGCTGGTCGTCCATGCAAAAGTCTCTCCTCCTGCATACTTGATGCACGCAACAGTAGTGCCGGACAATGCTTCAGCTTTGGCCATAGGTATGGGACTCGGGGAACATTTTGAGTGTGAATTTTTACAAAAGTATGTTGTAGAGAGCCACTTGCCTATTGTTTTGGATGCAGACAGTTTTCATAGTGAAGAGATCTTATCTGTTTTAGAACAAAAAGAGAGGGAGATTGTCATTACCCCACACCCTAAAGAGTTTATTGTGATGTGGAAGATACTTACAGGAGAACAACTCACGGTGTCAGAAGTACAAGCCAAACGTTTTGAAATGGTGCGTAAGTTTAATGCCAGGTACCCACATGTTACGCTTTTGCTCAAAGGTGCCAATATGCTTATCATGCAGGAAGAACGATTGTACATTAACCCTCTGGGGTCTTCCAAACTCAGCAAGGGTGGCAGTGGTGATGTGCTCTCCGGTCTCATAGTTTCACTGCTTGCACAAGGTTATATGGCTATCGATGCAGCCATTCAAGCTTCATTAGCGTTAGTGACTGCGGCACAGAATTATGATGGAAGCTCTTATTCGATGTTGCCTGTAGACCTGATAGATGAAGTAGGGAGGTTGGAATTATAGAAGCAGACCTGTGTATCTATCCAAAGGGTATACACATAAGTGCACCCCTACATTTAAATATTTTAATGTAAAATTCTTTTATGAAAAAAATAGCTGTACTTTTTAGTGGCAAAGGTTCTAACTTTGCCCATATTGTCAAGACTTTACACCAAAAGGAATTTGAGGTTGTCGTAGCATTGACAAATAACCCAAATGCTGATGGCATAGCCATTGCAAAAAAGCATGCTATTTCTTTAGAAGTGATAGACTCAAAAATCTATGAGAGTAGAGAATCTTTCGATGCGGTAGTAGTAGAACGATTGCAACAGTACAGCCCGGACTTGACTGTACTTGCAGGCTTTATGCGTATCTTGACAGTAGTATTTACAGAGCAGATCAAAGCCATCAATCTTCATCCCTCTTTACTTCCTAGGCATAAAGGACTTAATGCCATAGAAAAAAGTTATGGAGATGAGTATCCAACAGGTGGTGTTTCTGTACATTGGGTAAGTTCTGAACTTGATGGTGGAGAGGTGATTCTACAAAAAGAGATTTCAAAAGAGGAGTTGAGCTTTGAAGCCTATAATGAAAAGATACGAAGCATTGAAAAAGATGCACTGGTAGAAGCTATCAGGGTGATACATCATTAAATTTCTATTTTATATCTGCATGTATACTTTGCACCTTTAGATGTAACTGTACTTTCATAGAGATTAATTTCTGGTAAGATCAGCCCTAGTTTTTTTTCACGATATGCTTTGAGTTTCTCCTTGTAAGCTTTATAATCATGTATGTTCTTGATGCGACATAGAGTGATATGTGGTTTAAAACGATAGAGATCAAATTCTGCTTCTTTAAACTCTCTTGCTTTGCTGTAGAGTAACTTCTCCTCGGCTTTGGCAAAGAAAATTCTTGGAGGCCGCCCGAAATACCCCATTTTAGAGATGCTTACTTCACTTTCTAGTGGCGATACCTTTTTGAGTTTATCGATGATATGTTTCACTTCTTTTAAATCACCCAAAAATACCCAGGTCAAATGCAAGTTCTCCTCTTCTACCCACTTCCCCTCAATGATCTCTTTGAAATCCTCTTGTATGGATGTATAGTTATCAAGTTTGACAGGGGAAGCAATAAAGAGTCTCATGGAGTGCCTTTTCGGTATTTTGTTATATTTTTAATTGATATGTCATTATATGATATTTCAACAGATTTTTGAAAAATGAAGATACCTCGTACCTTATGGATCGGGGAGTTTCATTAAACTGACAGCTTTCATAAAGTTTTATAAACCTTTTGTTAGATATGATTATAAGATTTATTTTATATATATAAAGAGAAAAATAGGAGGTAGTACATAATGTCAATATTAAAAGCATCAATATTATTTTCTAAAGCATCTAATGTGTATTCGCAATTAAGATTTATCAATAGTAAAGAAGGTACCGGAAAGTACAGAAAACTTCTAGATACATTAGATATCTTATATGGAAGAGACAACACAAAAGAATATCGGGATCAGCTGCAAGATTTTATAGATAAATATGGTGAAGATATTTATCAAAAATCTCTTGAGCTCAGTGATGATAATTTTTGGTTAGAATAAAAATATGATACATTTAGATTCAACAGTATGAGGAAGAGGGTGAGGGTTGAAATACTACAGCGATGAACAAAATAAAAAAGCAAGCTATATGCTTTTTTACATCGTGCAAATGTTCATATTACTTATCGTGTATAGTTTTGTCTATACCTCTTTTTTGGCAGTGAAGCTCGCTATAGCCAAATATTCTTTGACTTTTATGGCATACATGCCTGTGGTATTGGCTTTTGTGGTCTACCCTGTGGTCCTTTACAAAGCCAGACAGATGTTCCAAAAAGAAAAAAGATTGCGTGCTGTGGGTTGGATGATGGGATGGGCTTCTCTTATCATCATACTGCTGTATGCACATCTTTCTCAGCTGGCAGGAGTATAATACGCTTTAAAAAGAGATAGCGTGATACGACTTTTTCCACCCAAACATCAAAAGATACTCAAGCTTTCCATCCCCGCGGCAATTAATTCACTATTGGATATGCTGCAAGTGATCACTGACCTCATAATGGTAGGGCGTATCTCTGCATTTGCTGTGGCAGCTGTAGGACTTGGATTGCAGTCACTTATGTTTGTTTTTGCCGTGCTGACCCTGTTGCATGTAGGTACATCCGCTTTGCTTTCACGCTTTGTGGGAGCAGGTCAGATAAAACGGGCTTCCACAGGGCTTTCAACACTGCTTCAATTTGCATTCCTGTTGAGTCTACCGGTGATGGTGGCATGGTATTTTCTTGCTTCTAACATCTATGTATGGTTTGGAACAGCACCTGAGGTAGTGGCACTTGGAGCAGATTATGTGCAGATGCTTACATGGATGATGCCTTTTGTTTTTATGAAACTGGTTTTTGTCTCAGCACTTAATTCTGCAGGAGATACCCATACACCCATGAAGGTCAAGATAGGCTCTATCATTCTCAACGTCATCTTAAATTATCTCTTTATCTTTGGACATTATGGTTTCCCGGAACTTGGTGTGATGGGTGCGGCAGTGGGGACAGTCATAGTAAATATGTTAGAGTTTATCGTGTATGTGGTCTTGTACCTCAGACATAAAACACCCTACATTCCTCTATGGCACTACTCTAAAGTGCTACTCTCACGTGCACTTAAAGTAGGGATACCGGCATCGTTTGAGCGGTCGCTTACTTTTGGAAGTTTTATGCTCTTCACTATCATCATCGCTCACTATGGTACCGAGGTATTGGCAGGATACCAGATAGGATTGCGTGTAGAGGGCTTGGCATTTATGCCAGGTATCGGGTTCACCATTGCAGCGATGGCATTGATGGGGCAGGGACTGGGTGCGAAGAAGCCTGAGCAAGCAAAAGAAGATGTGCTTCTTGTACTTAAGTACACTTCGGGATTTATGTTTTTTCTTTCATTCTTTATGATATTTACGCCGGAGAAGATCGTATGGCTTTTTACGGATGATGCCAAAACCATCAAAGAGGCAAGCCTTTATTTGGTTATTGTAGGATTTTCTCAGATCCCTTTGGCATTTAACTTTGTACTTTCAGGAGCACTTAGAGGGGCAGGTGACAGTAAGCGAACTTTGAAGATAAATCTTATCTCTCTGTGGTTCGTACGTATCATCCCTGCATTTTTACTCTCATGGTATTTTGAGTCTATCCTTTTTGTCTATCTGGCAATGATCTCAGATACCTTTGTGAAAGCAACATGGCTTTGGATCACCTTTAATAAAGGTGAATGGCAAAAGATAAAAGTCTAGGGGTCCGACAGACTCCTAGCTCATTGTCCTTACATCTAAAAAACTACCACTTTCATACTTTAAAAGTGTATCAAATATAGATATAAGCAGTTTGGCTGCTTCTCTAGGGGTTTGGATCTTTCCTTCTTTCAGTTTTTTAGCAGATGGGAATATTTGGTCATCTACTTTGTTGATGATATGCCGCACCATAGATGTATCTATAACACCGGGAGCAAGTGCAGTGAAATGGATATCAGGTAACTCTTTTGCATAGATAGAGAGCAGCATATTCAGCCCGGCTTTGGAAAGTGAATATGCACCCCAGCCTTTCGATCCGTTGACTGCTGCTCCTGAACTGATACCTATTACTTGTTTAACATATGCATATTCATGAAGTGTATCGATGAGCTCTTTGTTTGCCCAGACATTGAGTTCCATAACCTCTTTGATTTTTCCTAAGTTGGTTTGATTTAACATTTGGATTTCACCGAGTATTCCGGCATTGAGGATCACTATGTCAAAAGAATGATTTGCTATGAATGTCTTGATCTCTGCCTTGATCATAAAGGTCTGACTCAAATCATAAGGGAAAAAGAAAAAGTGGGGATCGGTGCTGAATATCTTTGGAAATGATCTGCCAATGGCATAAACTCTATCACCATTGGCAAGATATTCTCTGGCCAATGCTTTACCTAGCCCGGAACTGACACCTGTAATGAGTATATTCTTCATAATGTAATCCTTTTTTTCTCTTGCTGTGCTATAATTATAACAAAGTAGATTATATTTATTGCAAAGGATAAGAATGAGTAAAGAAATAAGAAGTCTGGATGAAAGAATTGAACGTATTTATCGAATGGCAAAAGAGCACTTTGGTGAAGTACGTTTTGCAGGGATCAAAAAACATAAGAAGATAGGTTGGGTAGCAAAGGTACAGTTTGATGAATTTGAATCACTTGTTGCGGAGGGTGAGACAGCGGAAGAAGCATTGAAAAATCTACGTAAGCGACTTAAGAAGATCATTGACCGTTACAATATGGTGTAAATTTTGAAAAAAAATATTATCTTAATCGGTTTTATGGGCATAGGTAAAGGGACCACAGCCCGTGCCTTTACAAAGAAATACGGGACCTATATTATAGATACAGATGATCTGATAGAATCCAAAGAGAACAAGGAAGTAAAAAAGATCTTTGAAAAAAAAGGTGAAGCATATTTTAGACAACAGGAGCAGATAACTGCTGATTGGATAGAAAAGTGTGTTAGAAATACATTCATTAGCTGTGGCGGTGGATTTTATAAAGTAAAAAACCTTAAAAAACTCGGAACGGTTGTATTGCTTGATGCTTCCTTCGAATGGATACATAATCGTCTGAAAACAGCCAAGAATGCTGAAGCAAAATTAGCAAAAAGACCACTCTTCGCTCAGGAAAAAGAAGCAAAAAAGCTTTATAAAGAGCGGGAAAAAGCCTATAGAAAAGTAGCCGATGTCATTGTCAATGTTGAAGATAAAAATATTGATGATATCATAGATGAGATAGCAAAGAAGTGTAAATAAAGGTAGATAAACCCCTTATTTATTGATCTTTTCAATATCAATAAAAAATTCGAGAAGTATAATCAGGATATAGAGTACGCTAATAATAAGAAGTGTATTCCCTCCATAAGAGTAGATTGCCTCTTTGGTTGATTGGATTGATTCACCTGAATTCATGATGACATATACCCAGATACCAAAAGCGATCAGGATCAAAAAACCTTTTAAGTTAAGCATGGTTGATTGTTTTATTGTTTTTTTCTTCATTTCAGATACCTTTCGTTATTTAGGACTATTTTGTTTTTTCCCCATAGACAAAACCCTTATAGATCATTGTTAAAATACCAAATATCAGCATGGTGCTTTCCTTACAGTAAGGTGCCTGCTTTGCAAAAGGAGCAGGGAATTATGAAGATCACATATCACCAAACGATCAATGTAGTAATTCCAACCAGCCTTTTTGCCATATAATAATTGTAAGTTTTTGTTCTTTTGTCATAGCAGTATTTTATCCTAATTCGATATAATTCCACCAATAAACCCTCAATGAGACTAAATGCAAAGATTTGAAACTTACCTAAAAGAGAACTTACCACAAGTACCAAGTTTTCACCCTATTTATGAAGATGCTTTAGGTGTAATGCTTGAGGCCGGGGGAAAACGTTTTCGTCCGATGTTGCTGCTTAATATTGTAGATGCTTATGAACCCATGCTTTATAACTCTGCACTACCGGTAGCGCTTGCATTAGAGATGTTTCATACCTATTCACTCATCCATGATGACCTTCCTGTGATGGATAATGCAGATCTGCGTCGTGGCCATATGACGCTTCATAAGCGTTATGATGAAGTCACAGCCATACTTACAGGGGATGCACTGAATTCTGATGCATTTTATCTTATAGCAAAAGCGCCACTTCGTGAAGATGTCAAAATAAAACTTGTTGAACTTCTTGCCCGTGACGGTGGGAGCAGAGGGATGGTACTTGGGCAAGCCATAGATTGTTATTTTGAAAACAAACCACTTGATCTTGAACAGATAAAGATATTGCATACCAACAAAACAGCTAAACTCATTGCGGTGAGTCTGCAGATGGGTGGAGTCATCGTGGGGCTTGAAAAGAAAGAACAAGAGGCACTTTATGCTTTTGGTATAGATCTTGGATTACTTTTTCAGATACAAGATGATATTATAGACGAAACACAGAGTGAAGAGGAAGCAGGTAAAACTACAAGCAACGATGGAGATAAAAATAGCTTTGTCAATCTTTTGGGCTTAGAGAAGAGCATCGAAGAAGCTGATGCTCTGGCAAAAGATCTGCAAAGACAATTTGAAAACTTCGATGAGAAGCTTCAAGATGCTTTAGGTGTAACAGTGCGGAAGTATCTTTTCCGTCATAAACAGTAGGTTTAGTATTACTAAATAGATATTTGGTAGTGCCAAACCTACATTAAATATAAAAAAGGAAGTCTCTCATGGCAATGACAGAGCAAAATAAAATGCGTAAAAAAATGGCTAACACCATTAGATTTTTAGCTGCAGATATGGTACAAAAAGCAAACTCAGGACACCCGGGTGCACCTATGGGCCTTGCAGATATTGCAGTTGTTCTTTCTGAACATCTCAACCATAACCCCAAAAACCCAAAATGGCTCAATCGTGACCGTTTGGTTTTTTCAGGAGGACATGGTTCCAGCCTTGTTTATGGACTGCTACACCTTTGGGGTTATGATGTAAGTCTTGATGATCTTAAGAACTTTCGTCAACTTGACTCTAAAACACCAGGGCATCCAGAATACGGTCACACAGAAGGCATAGAGATAACAACAGGTCCTTTAGGGCAAGGTGTTGCTAATGCAGTTGGTTTTGCAATGGCTGAAGCCTATACAGCAAACCAGGTAAACTCAGAGACATGTGAACTCATCGACCATAAAGTATACTGTTTATGTGGTGATGGTGACCTGCAAGAGGGTATTTCTTACGAAGCATGTGCCTTGGCAGGACATCTTAAACTTAAAGATCTGGTACTGATCTATGATTCAAATGAGATTACCATCGAGGGTGATACAAGCCTCGCCTGGAGTGAAGATGTAGCTAAACGTTTTGAAGCACAGAACTGGAATGTAATTAAGATCAATGGTCACTGTTATGATGATATCGATAAAGCATTTAATGAAATAAAAACGGCTACAAAACCAACCATTATCATTGCCAATACTATTATTGGTAAGGGAGCAGGTGAGTTAGAGGGGACACACCATACACATGGTGCCCCTCTGGGCGAGAAGATCATTGCTGAATCAAAAACAAAAGAGGGCTTTGATCCGGAGGTGGCATTCCATATCCCTGAAGATGTGTTGCTAAGATTTAGATGTGCAGTTGAAAAAGGTGAACTGGCAGAGAAAGAGTGGATCCATAGACAAAAAGAAGCACCACTTATCGAACAAAATGAAGCACTTGCACGCCTTCTTAATCCGGATTTTTCAAATATTGACTTCCCGGATTTTTCTGCTGATAAAGAAATGGCGACAAGAGACAGTAACGGTAAGATACTCAACGCTATAGCAACGGCTGTCCCTGGGTTTATTGGTGGATCTGCTGACCTTGCACCATCAAACAAAACTGAGCTTAAAGATATGGGTGACTTTCCTAAAGGTAGAAACATTCACTTTGGAATCAGAGAGCACTCAATGGCGGCGATCACCAATGCAATGGCACTCTATGGAACACTTATTCCGTTTAATGCAACATTCTTTGTCTTTTCTGATTATCTTAAGCCAAGTGCACGTATTGCGGCATTGACGAGTATCCAAAATTTCTTTATATGGACACATGACAGTATTGGTGTAGGTGAAGATGGCCCTACGCATGAGCCTATTGAGCATATCAGTCAGTTCAGAGCATTGCCGAACTTCTATGTATGGAGACCTGCAGATGCTACAGAAAATGTCGAAGCATGGAAAACTGCACTTACCATGAATGCGCCACACGGTTTTGTCTTGAGTCGTCAAAAACTCAAAACACTTAAACCAAAAAGAGATTTTGGTGATGTAAGCAGGGGTGCATACATTGTTAAAAAAAGAAAGAATGCAAACTTTACACTGATGGCGAGTGGTTCAGAACTTATGCCTTGTTTGAAAGCAGCGTGCTACCTTGCTCCTCTGGGTATCATTGCAAATGTTGTTTCTGTACCATGTCTTGACCTCTTCAATGAACAGGATGCAGAGTATAAAGCAGCAGTGATAGACCCCAATACAAAAGTCTTAGCTGTAGAAGCTGCCACGGCAATAGAGTACTACCGTTATGCAGATGACGTACTGGGTATGGAAACCTTTGGTGCTTCAGCACCGGCAGAGCAGCTCTTTGAGAAGTTTGGATTTACTAAAGAAGGTATTATGAAACGTGCATGTAAGTTGATGGATGTGGAGTATAAAGAGGTAGATCTAGGAGAGTGTAAACTTTAGTTTTTCGGGTTATAGATTGAGTGGTGCGGCTGAGAGGACTCGAACCTCCACAGGCTTGCGCCTACTAGAACCTGAATCTAGCGTGTCTACCAATTTCACCACAGCCGCAAATGGTATGGGTATTATAGCAAAAAAAGCACTGTAACAGCAGAAAAAAGTGCTTTTATTCTGCTATATGTCAAATTCTAAGAAAAAATCTTTTATAATCGCAATGTAGATTTCGGGGTGTAGCGCAGTCTGGCTAGCGTGCTATCTTGGGGTGATAGAGGTCGCCGGTTCAAGTCCGGTCACTCCGACCATTTAACTCAACATCCCTCTGATCTCATCTTCATCTATCAGATCTTTTTCATACTTTACTACAGCGATATTTTCTGTTTCATTTACATAACTTTCTACAATGGCTTCATGGCTTGTAAGTGCATTGACCCTGTCTCTGTCAAAAATATCCAATGGTAGGTAGACGTTTCCTCTGTTGTTCGGGTTTGGCATGGTAGCTACCCAGATAAACCAGGCTACTGAGATAATGGCTACGACTATGGCAAGTGTACCTCTGCCAAAATGCTGCATAAGATACCCGGATAAGAGACCTCCAAGGAAGATACCCACATAAGCAAAGGTATTGGCTACACCCAGTGCAGCTCCTTTTTGATGCACTTTGGCAAATTTGGCTACAAAACTTTGCAGAAGTGGTTCGAACATATTGAACCCTATGAAGAAAAAGACAACTCCTACGATGAAAACCCAAGGTGTTGTTGCAAATCCCATAGCGATAAAGCCTAGGAAGATCACAGCAACAGAGATCATAAAGACTTCTCTGCCTTTACTGTATTTTTCTCCAAATACCGCAGCCGGACCCATAGAGAGAAGCCCAAATACCATTGCTGGCAGATAGACTTTCCACAATTCTGCTTTTGCCCATCCAAAACCACCCTCAGCTACACTTTGTGTCATTACAAGCGGGATGATGAAAAATGCCATTGTCATGATAGAAGAGTGAAAAAGGAAAGTGATGTACATACGTGTGAGTGATTTGTCTTTAAAGACATCCATCATCTTAGACTCTTCCTCCGCATAACTATGTATGATCTTGGGAGGTTGCGGTACGGCAGTAAAGAGTATGCCTATTGCCATAACCGAAAGGATGGCAGTGAGCCAAAAGAGTTTGTCTATCCCCCAGTGACCTCCTACAACAGGGGCGATGATCATCGCAGCTGCAAAACTCATAGCGATCGTTCCACCCATGATAGCCATGGCATGTGCACGCTGTTCTTCTCTTACCAAGTCAGCGATCATTGCAGACACTACTGAACCAATGGCGCCAGCTCCTTGTAGGAATCGACCTATGAGAAGCATATAGATGTTATCGGAAAGAGCAGCAATAACAGAACCCGCAATAAAGATAAGAAGACCAAAAAGCAGCGTTTTCTTACGTCCTACTTTGTCACTCATCAGTCCAAAAGGTACTTGAAAAGCAGCTTGTGTCAGTGCATATCCACCCACAACAAGACCAGCAAGAAATGGTGTAGAGCCTTCCATCTCAAGTGCATAAATGGAGAGTACTGGAAGGACAATAAAGAGTCCAAAAAATCTTAATGCAACAATGAGACTGAGTGGCATAATCTGTTTAATCATGGTAATATCTCCAATAGGGTAAAATTTCTCCTAATTATATAACTTAAAGGTTAACTACTGATGAAATTAGTCTTAGCAACAAGTAACAAGGGTAAATTACGTGAATTTAAACAGATGTGTCAAGATGAAGTGGTAGCTTTTTCTGATCTGTTGGGTGAGTTTGATATCGTAGAAGACGGCGATACATTTGCAGCCAATGCTCTTATCAAAGCACGTACGATTTATGAAAAATTGGGAGAGGAATACCTGGTCATCTCTGATGACAGTGGTATTTCACTTCCCATATTGGATGGTGCACCGGGGATCTACTCTGCCAGATATGCAGGAGAGAATGTTACAGATAAAGATAACCTCTATAAACTCATTGATGCTGTGAAAGAAAAAGGTCTGAAATCAACACCGGCGTACTATACAGCGGCTATTGCCATCGTCTCCAAGTATGGTGAATATGTAGTGCATGGATGGATGCATGGTGATGTCATAGATGAAGCCAGAGGGGATAAAGGTTTTGGGTATGACCCTATGTTCATCCCTGCCGGATTTGACAAGACCTTGGGTGAACTTGATGATGAAGTGAAAAAAGAGATCTCACACAGGGCAAAGGCGTTGAAGTTGGCTAAGCCGATTATTCGGATGTTAAAAAACAAATAAAATATCGCTATCCTCAGCTTGACTGGGGGATCTAGAGTTAAAACTAAAGAGAATATTTAAAGATTTACTATATATTGATTTCTAGATCCCCGTGTCAAGCACGAGGATGACGGATAATGAAGGGAAGTAACATGAAAAAACAATTTATGCAAGACCTGCAAACAATTTATGATGAGTTGCAAAAGAGACAAGCTGAGTTAAACAGTTTTTATGAGCTTGTAGACAAAGGGCATGAGAGAGCAGCAGAGGTGGTGGATGCTTTTTTAACGCTGTTGGATCTGGAGAAAAATGATGATTCTGTGATGGCAGCACTTACGCGTATAGTGAACCTTAGAGAAGATGCATTGGAGCAGGTACTTCAAAAGAGTGGTTTGAGTGATGAAGATATTATCGTTAAAAAAGAGTTGGCGTATGGTTTTGTGAGCAGTATGCACATTAACCGTCATGAAGCTTTCATCAACTGGGTAGATCAGAAAGAGTTGCTGACACCGTTCTACCGTGCACTTCTGCTTGGGGTACATCAGGTAGGTATTGCAATGAGTGTCTGGCAGAGTGTTTGGACAGATCATATTATTCATGGTATTAATATCGAACTCTCAAAAATGTTCAAAGGGGATGACAGTAAAGTTTTTGCAAAACTTCAAGAGGAAGGGCTTTTGGATGTCGATACCAATGGATGTACAGGAGACCGTTGCTATTCTGTATTGATGAAAGACGACCGGGAGAAGTACAGAAGTGTGGCCTATGCTGAAGCATTTCCCCAAGAGGTAAAAAGTGTTACTACGGCTTTGGAGCAACTCATAGGACTTTTGGGAATGCTTGAAGATGAAGTATTTGGACAAAAAGAGGAGTGGATATCCTATTTTAAGGCAATTAAAACAGCACTGAACGAAACCAGAACAGAGAAACTTATCAAAGAGTGGGCAGATGTAGACAGAGCCTGGATGGCAGTCAAAACACCACTTCAGGTAGGGCACCCGTTGGAGTATTATGAAGATCACTACAGAAAAGCAGTAGCCTTGGAATGGGATCTTCGCATCGTAAATCCTAAGCTTCAAGAAGGCTCACACACACGAGAAAACATCAAGCACTTTGCTTCCAAAATGGCAGAAGAGTTTGGAAATGAAGCCCAAAAGATCATGGCTAAAAACCTCACCCAAGTGGATGAAACGCAACTCTACATCGGTCAGCCGATCCTCTACTATGCAGCAGAATTTAACGGACTTTTCTCTGCACAGGTCGTTCCTAATGATGAACAGGTCTCAGCTGAACTTGGTAAGAAGATCTTTGCTTACGCAGATTTTGTGATGGAGAGTAAAAAGTCCAAACCGACCATGAAACTTTCAGTCGAGACAATGGGTGAAGCGTTTGTGAAAAAACAAAAAGCACTCATAGAAAACGAGCCGAAACTCTGGCAGGAGATCTATGATATCTCAACCGTGGGGCATGAATACGGGCATATCCTCTGGATAGACTCAGACACAGAGACAAAGATGAACGGCTCAGGGCAATTTAAAAATATAGAAGAGTTCAAAGCAACTTCCGGTGGGCTCATGGCATTTTTCTCGAATGAAAGGGAAGCGTTAAAAAAGCATATTGTAGATGATCTTGTATCTCGTGCTGTGGGGCTGATGGCTTGGAGAGAAGTCGGTGAAGTATTGCCGTATTATTGTGAAGGGCTTATCCATTTGGACATACTGTTCGGTTCAGGTGTCATCACCTATGATGAACAGATAAAGATAGACTACAGTAGGTATGATGCGATGAAGAAAAGCTATCAGAATGCTTACAGGAATTTAGCGCAAACCTACCTCTCCAAAATAGATGCAAATGAGTATCTGAAACAGTATGCTGTCAAAGAAGAGGGTGTCTATCTCCCTGTGAAAGAGGAGATAAGATCATTCGTAGAGCATTATTATACACGGTATAAAGAGATCGGGCAGCAGACGGTGACTATTTAAGTAACTTTGTAGATGGTTTCTGTTGATGTTTCAGTAGTTGTATCAACTCTTTTTTAAGATTTTTATCTGTACTTTCATTGGCAATGATCTCCAAGGTTTTATTGATCCGTTCATGTTGATGTTGATTCTCTTGCATCTGTGCTTTGTGAAGAAGCTCTTCTTCTTGAAGTTGAAGTTTGAGTAGCTGATTTCTTCTATGAATAAGATAGAAGAGCAGAAAAAAGGCAAGTATCAATAGTGTGCCGGCAATTAAATATTGCTGGTACACTTTCGTTTTCTCTTTTTCTATCTCAACAATGTACTTTTGTTTCTCTTTGGCAATGATGATCTTGCTCTCATATTCGGTCTGATTTATTTTTTGTTTTGTTTGATGCTCTATTTTGCTTTTTTGGAGTTCTATCTCTTTAAGGTCTTTCTCTTTTTTGGCAGCAATTGCAGCAAGTTTTTCTTCATGTTCCGCTTTAATGGTTGTCAGAGCAATGATCCTGTCTTCTTTGGAAACAGCTGTCGTTTTTGGAGATGTTTCTTGATGCAGAGGAGCTTTTGTCTCTTGTGTATTTCTTTCTTTTTCAATGGAACTTTTATCGCGCAGTAAATGAGGCTTTTGTATTTGTTTGTGATCACTTTGGCATGCAGTAAAAGTGAGGGTTAAAGTGAGTAGAATGATTGGTATATATCTCATATAATGATCCTTGTTTGCAAGCCAAATTGTATCAAATATAGACTTTATATATGTATCATAGTGAAAATTAATTTTACAATAGAACTCAATAGCAATCTTTAACTGTTTTTGATCCTCTTCTCATCTTCAAGAATGAATTTGGAGAGTTTATTGCAAAAATCAGAATAGCACACATAATTTTTATTGCCGACTTTGTCGCTATGCTTGAGCTGTAGTCTTAAATAATCCTCTTTTTTATGATAGAGGAATATGATCCCGTCTTTGAAAAAATTTTTTGTTTTATATTTTTCATCATTGGTCTCCTTCTGCTTCAGACTATTCTTAATTATAGACCTTTTTGATCTGTAAAGTAAAATTTAGTATAGATACCCAAATCCCGTTTAAAACGCTTTACCAACTTCTAACCTCTTTTTAGCTATAATCGCCACTAATTATGCCATCACAAAAGTGATTTTAGAGGATAAATATGTTACTTTTTACACCAGGACCTACGCCAGTACCGGAGTCAGTAAGACTGGCTATGGCGACACCGACACTGCATCACAGAACACCAGAGTTTGAAGCGATTTTTGCAGAGACCCGTGAACTTCTTTTTAACCTTTTTGCTACGGATGAAGTGATCATGCTTGCCTCGTCAGGTACAGGAGCGATGGAAGCTGCGGTAACGAATCTTTGTCATGATACTTTACTCAGTATTAACTCAGGGAAGTTTGGTGAACGTTTTGGGAAGATCGCACTTGCCAGCGGATTGAAAAATGTAGAGATCAAAAATGAGTGGGATACACCAGCTTCTGTGGAAGCAGTGCTTGAGGCAGTGAAAGCAAATCCTCAGATAGATGCGCTGGCTATCCAGATTTCTGAGTCTGCGGGCGGTCTTCGTCATAATGTTGAGGAGATAGCAGCAGCAGTCAAAGCGATCAATCCGGAGATCATGGTCATTGCTGATGGTATTACAGCTGTGGGTGTTGAACGTATTGATGTCTCCAATATTGACTGTTTGATAGCGGGGAGTCAAAAAGCGTTGATGTTACCACCAGGTTTGTCTATCCTTGGTTTAAGCTCCGCAGCGATTGAGAAGATCGGTGCAGGCAAAGGGTACTATCTCAACCTTGCTTCTGAGATTAAAAAACAGTCTCAAAATACCACGGCATATACTGCAGCGACCACACTCATCATCGGACTTCGAGAAGTACTTCAGCGGATAGAAGCCAACGGTGGTATCGGGAAGCTTTACTGTGATACCGCACGTCGTGCAAAAGCAACACGCTTTGCGTTAGAGGCTCTCGGGTTGCATTCATACCCAAGCAGACCGGCACGTTCTATGACTACGATAGATGATGAGAATGCATCTGAGATCCGTACGCTGTTAAAAACAGAGTTTGGTGTGAATGTTGCAGGAGGGCAAGACCACCTCAAAGGTAAGATCTTCCGTATCAACCAGATGGGACTTATAGAGCCTTATGAGATGGTATGGGTTGTGAATGCTGTGGAGCTTGCCTTGGCTAAACTTGGTCGTAGAGAGTTTGACGGTACGGCAAGTCGTGTCTTTAATGAGACCTACTTCAAAACAATGTTGAGCAAAGAAGAGAAATGATATTTGAACACGAAATCCCTAGTGGGTCAAAACTCTATTTTGGGCAAAGTGCCAGAGTAAAAAGAGAGATAGAATTTGTTTCTAGTGAGATACTTGATAATCTTGGTTTTGAAGAGATCGTCACACCACTCTTCTCATACCATCAGCATGAGTGTTTTGATGATAAGAAGCCTTTGGTAAGGCTCAATGATGAAGAGAATCATGAAGTAACACTTCGTGCAGACTCTACAGCAGATGTAGTACGCATCGTAACAAAAAGACTTGGGCGTAGTACAGAGTCTAAAAAATGGTTTTACATCCAACCAACGGTAACATTTCCAACTAAAGAGCAGTATCAGATAGGTGCAGAAGTGATAGATGGAAGTTTTGAAGAGATAGCGAAGACAACAACCATGCTTCTAAAAGAGATAGGTGCAGAACCAGTGATGCAGATAGCAAATATCCGTATTCCTCATCTTTTAAATGAGAAATATGGTGTCTCTTTGGAGGTTTTAAAGTCTATGCATGTTGAACAGATCATGGGCGCTGATTTACCTTGGATCGAACAACTTGTAAGATTGAACGCTATAGGTGATTTAGATGACCTAAGTGCATTCCCTGATGATATTAAAGTAGAACTTGAAAAAATTAAAGAGGCAGCTTCAAAAGTAGAATACAGTAATATGGTGATCTCTCCGCTTTTTTATGCGAAGATGAGATATTATGATTCTTTGACATTTAGAATGTTCGAGGGAAATAATCTCTTAGCCATGGGCGGAATCTACACGATAGATGGTGTTGAAGCAGCAGGATTTGCACTCTATACAGATGAGTGTATTGCAAATAAAATGAACAGAGGATAGGTAGTATGTCAGTACTAACTAAGCATTTAAATATGACTAGTCATATGAGCCTGCTGCTGAAGCAGTCTCAGCGACAGCGTAGTTTTTTGGGCTTTGCTCAAAAAATGTTCAATAATAATAACAGAGGATAAGGCAAGATGAGTAAAGCAGATTTAATCGTAGGTCTCCAGTGGGGAGATGAAGGAAAAGGAAAAATCGTTGACCATATGGCACAGACACATGATTACGTGTGTCGCTTTGCCGGTGGGCACAATGCAGGACATACCATCGTCATTGGTGATAAAAAGTATGCGTTACACCTTATCCCTTCAGGTGTACTCAACCCTAAAGCTAAAAATGTGGTAGGAAACGGGGTCGTAATTTCTCCTAAAGATTTCATTAAAGAGATGGAGCAGTTCGATAACCTTGAGGGAAGACTTTTCCTTTCAGACAAAGCACATGTTTTGTTTCCGTATCATGCACTCATCGACCAAGCGAAAGAGCGTATGAAAGGTGACAAAGCCATTGGTACCACAGGTAAAGGGATCGGACCTGCTTATGGTGACAAAGTAGCACGTGTAGGACATAGACTGGGTGAGTTGCTTAACCCGGAGAAACTTACAGCTAAAATCGTAGCTTTCTTTGAAATGAATCAACCTGTTTTTGACGCGATGGGTGTTGAAGCACCAAAAGAAGCAGAACTTTTAGCAGAACTGGAAGGGTACAAAAAAGCACTTGCACCATTCATCACTGATACAACACAGCTTATGTGGGATATCATGGATGCAGACAAGAAGATCCTTCTCGAGGGTGCGCAGGGTACGATGCTGGATATCGACCATGGTACCTATCCTTATGTGACTTCATCAACGACTGTAAGTGCCGGGGCATGTTCCGGTCTTGGACTTAATCCGAAAGATATTGGAAAAGTAACAGGTATTGCTAAAGCATACTGTACAAGAGTGGGAAATGGTCCTTTCCCAAGTGAAGACTTTGGAGCAGAGGGAGACAAACTTCGTGAAAACGGACATGAATTCGGTACCACTACCGGACGTCCAAGAAGATGCGGATGGTTTGATGCTGTGGCTATGCGTCATGCTGTACGTGTAAATGGTGTAGATCAGGTAGCACTGATGAAACTGGATGTACTTGACGGCTTTGATGAAGTAAAGGTATGTGTAGCATACGAAGTAGAGGGCAAAGAAGTGAACTATGTACCGTATGACCTTGAGGATGCAAAACCTGTTTATAAAAGTTTTCCGGGTTGGGACAAGACAGAAGGTGTGAGAGAATTCGATGACCTCCCTGAGACAGCAAAATCATATATACTGGCACTCGAAGAGATGATAGGAACAAAAATAGGTATCATCTCTACAAGTCCGGAGCGTGAAGATACGATTATAAGATAACGTATATAGGATTTTGCCCTGTATACTACATTAATATCGGGTTTGCTTTAACAGCAGGCTCAAGCGATTCATCGCTTTTAAGAATGAATAAAAGGAGTTCATAGCAATGAGATTAAAACCACAACAGACAGGATATGTAGCAACCAAAATAGGGATTGACTTAGCCAATGCACCTTTTATTACAATGCCAAAAGGTAAAGAAGCAGTGGTTGCAGCAGCAAAAAAGATCATTGATGAAAATCTTGCCAAAGAGCATGCACTTGATGAAAAAGTGAAAAAGATTTTAGATGAGAATTATGATGAGATAGAATTTCAACATGCAGATGAGAGGCAACTTTTTTTTATGATCAAAAAGAAGATGGCTCCTGAATATGGTGTGATTATGAATTATGATGACCGCTATAATGATCTGGCTCATCTCATTTTGGATGAACTTTATGAAAATTATCTTGCAGAATACACTGTAAATGAAAATCAGGTCAAAAATGTTATCTTTAAATCATTTAAAGCATTTGCAGATGCCTATGATGAGATAGATGATATTGTTTACGAAAAGATTAAAAATATGAAAAGAGAGGTGATCCCCGGATCACAGGATTATGAGCTTTTATATGAAAGACTTTATCAAGAAGAACTTGCTAAGAGAGGAATGTTATAATGCAAAAAGTTTCTTTATATTTTGAAAATGGTTTAATACTTGAAGCGAAAAGCTTTGGGGCGGAAGGCACATCTGTAGGAGAGATCGTATTTAACACTTCTCTTACTGGTTACCAGGAGATTGTTACTGATCCTTCTTATGCAGGACAATTTGTAACATTTACTATGCCTGAGATAGGTAATGTAGGGTGTAATGCCCAAGATATGGAGAGTAAAGGTGCTCACTGTAAGGGTATCATTGTTCGCTCCTATCAGGCTCGTCCGTCTAACTTTAGATGTGAAGAGACTTTGGCTGAGCTTCTTAAAAAAGAGAATGTACTTGGTATCACTGAGATAGATACTCGGTTCTTGACAAAGATGCTTAGAAATGAAGGTGCTATGATGATGGTGGCTTCAACCGAAATTCATGAGAAAGATGAACTTAAAAAAGTGTTAGAGTCTTCACCTCGTATTGAGGAGATTAATTATATCGAGCAAGTAAGTACAAAAGAGTCTTATGTACACACAGAAGCACGTTATAATACAGATACTTTTAAGTATGATACCCCTAAAACAACAAAGAAGATCATTGCATTGGATTTTGGTATCAAAAGAAATATTTTGAATGAGCTTACACATGCAGGAATGGAAGTCACAGTAGTACCGAACTCCATGTCTGCCGAAGATATCATAGCAAAAATAGATGCTAAAGAGATAGACGGTGTATTTCTTTCCAATGGACCGGGTGATCCGCTTATCTTAAAAGAGGAGCAAGAGAAGATCAAAAAACTTATTGCACACAAAGTACCGCTTTTTGGTATCTGTCTAGGGCATCAGTTACTCTCTATTTCTCACGGGTATGATACATATAAACTTAAATTTGGACACCATGGTGGAAACCATCCTGTCAAAAATACAGTGACAGGGACAGTTGAGATCACAGCACAAAATCATAACTATAATGTACCGGACAACATTACAGAAGTAGCAACGGTTACACATATGAACCTCTTTGATAATACCATTGAAGGACTTAAGTACAACGACTCTCCAACGATCTCAGTACAGCATCACCCGGAAGCAAGTCCCGGACCACATGAAAGTGCCTATATCTTTGGTGAATTTGCCAAGATGTTGTAAATACATTCACAAATGTCACGGTGAACGCCCTTGAAAGCGAAGCGATTCGAGAGCCGTGACGCTTTTTGTTTACTTTTTCTTTTGTGAAGTGAAACGGTGACAACGTCATCACTCTCTTTGAGAAAAAAGAAAATAAGAAATCAAATTTCAAGAGCAATATTATATCTTTTGGAAAAGAGGAAAAAAAGATGAACATAGCCATTTTATTTGGTGGGTCAAGCTTTGAGCATGAGATAAGTATTGTCTCTGCTATCACCATGAAAAAAGTATTTAAAAAAAGTACTTTAACCTATATCTTTGTAGACAGTAACAGAGAATTTTATCTCATAGATACAAAAACGATCAACTCTAAACTATTCTCTTCAGGAGAGTATAAAAAGAGTAAGCAGTTGACGCTTAAAAAAGGTGGATTTTTCATTGATGGTATATTCGGCAGTAAAGTAGTCGATTTTGATGTAGCACTTAATCTTATCCATGGCAGAGACGGAGAGGATGGAAAAATGGCTTCTATGATGGAATTCTACGGTATTCCTTTTATATCACCTCGTATGGAAGCTTCGGCACTTTCGTATAACAAACTCTATACGAAGTTTTTAGCGCAAAGTTTAGGTGTGAAGACAGTAGACTATGAGTATCTTTCTAAAAATGATGAAAGAAAAATCACTATGGCATACCCTGTTATCATCAAACCGGTACGCTTGGGCAGTAGTATAGGTGTAAGTATTGTAAAAAGTGAAGCGGAACTTGATTATGCACTGGATGTAGCATTTGAATTTGATACGGATGTTATTGTTGAACCATTTATAGAAGGGGTCAAAGAATATAATCAGGCAGGTTGTTATACTCAAGAGTGGGAACTCTCTATAGTAGAAGAACCGCATAAAGAAGAGTTTTTGGATTTTGAGAAAAAATATATGGATTTCTCACGTGATTCACAGGTTTTAGCTGCAGATATTTCTGATGATTTAAAAGTTAAAATCCAAGAGACTTTCAAAAAGATTTATGATCCGCTTTTTAAAGGAAGTATTATCCGTTGTGACTTTTTTGTAGTGGATGATGAAGTACTTTTAAATGAGATAAATCCTATCCCCGGTTCTATGGCAAATTATCTCTTTGAAGATTTTGAAGGGATGATCTCTAGGCTCTCTAAGCATTTACCACGTGAACAAAATATCACTATTGATTATCAATATATTCACTCTATCCAAAGTGCAAAAGGAAAAGCATAAATGCTTTTTCAGGAGGTTCATATAGGAGTAATTTTATCCTATATAAACCTTGAATTTTTGCGACGAGAAGGCTGTTTGCGATAATTTTTTCTACATTGTTAAACATAATTTAACAAATCCTTTTTACCTCTTATTATTTTAAGCTTTATATGTGAAAAAAAAACCTATAATAAAGTCGAATGTTGTCAAATATTGTCATTTTACAACATAGAAATTTTTACAAGGGGGTATGCATGCAATCAAACGCAGCATTGGAATACGATTATTCCGTAGCAAAATTGTTTACTTATACAACGATTTTGTTTGGATTTTTAGGTATGTTAATTGGTACGCTCATCGCAGCACAACTGGCATTTCCGGAATTAAACTACTTATTGGGTGAATATGGTACTTTTTCAAGACTAAGACCAGTTCATACAAATACTGTTATATTTGGATTTACCGTAAGTGGGGTTTTCGCTACATTCTATTATGTAGGGCAGAGAGTACTTAAAGTCTCTATGGCAGAGTCTAAGTTTCTAATGTTTATCGGTAAACTTCACTTTTGGCTCTATTTTATTGGCGCACTTTTAGCTACAATAAGTCTTCTTTTAGGTTATTCCCAATCTAAAGAGTATGCACAATATGAGTGGCCAATAGATGTTGTTATTGTTGTTATATGGGTACTTTGGGGTGTCTCTGTCTTTGGGCTTATCGGTATCAGAAGAGAAAAAGCACTTTATATCTCTATATGGTATTACATTGCTACATTCTTGGGGATAGCTATGCTTTACCTTTTCAATAACATGGCAGTACCTACATACTTTGTATCTGGCGGACTTGGTAATATCATGCACTCGGTTTCTATGTACTCAGGTACAAATGATGCATTGGTGCAATGGTGGTATGGACATAATGCTGTTGCATTTGGATTTACTGTACCTATTGTTGCTATGATCTATTATTTCCTTCCAAAAGAGTCTGGTCAAGCGATCTACTCATATAAATTATCACTTCTCTCTTTCTGGGGATTGATGTTTATTTACCTTTGGGCAGGTTCTCACCACCTTTTATGGTCAACAGTTCCGGATTGGATGCAAACAATGGGATCAGTATTCTCAGTAGTACTTATTCTTCCTTCATGGGGTTCAGCGATCAACATGCTCCTTACTATGAAAGGTGAGTGGAACCAGTTAACTGAAAACCCACTGATCAAATTCATGGTACTTGCATCTACATTCTATATGCTTTCAACACTTGAAGGTCCTATTCAAGCGATCAAATCAGTGAATGCAATTGCACACTTTACAGACTGGATTCCTGGACACGTTCATGATGGTGTACTTGGTTGGGTTGTATTTATGATCATGGCTGGTCTTTTCCATATGGCTCCAAGAATGTTCAAAAGAGAGATTTACTCTAAAAAGCTTTTGGAAGCACAATTCTGGCTTCAAACAACAGCTGTTGTTCTTTACTTTACGTCTATGTGGATCGCAGGTATCACACAAGGTATGATGTGGAGAGCAGTTGATGAGTATGGTAACTTGATGTATAGTTTCATCGATACAGTTACAGTACTTCACCCTTACTATGCGATCAGAGCACTTTCAGGAGTGTTATACCTAGTTGGTTTCTTGATGTTCGCTTACAATATGTATAAAACTATGACTTCTTCCAGAGAGCTTTCTGAAGAACCACAGTTTAGATCACCTATGGCATAAGGAGGTAGGTTATGTTTCATTGGTTAGAAAAAAATCCATTCTTCTTTGCAGTAGGAGTATTCTTGGTTATCGCGTTTGCAGGTCTTATTGAGATTCTGCCTAACTTTGCTGAAGCGTCAAGACCGGTAGTAGGGCTTAAGCCTTATACGGTACTTGAACTTGCAGGTAAAGAAGTCTATAAAAAAGATGCATGTATTGCTTGTCACTCACAGCTTATCCGTCCGTTTAAAGCAGAAACTGACAGATATGGTCAGTATTCACTTTCTGGAGAATATGCCTATGACAGACCATTCCTTTGGGGTTCAAAAAGAACAGGTCCGGACCTTCACCGTATAGGTAATTACCGTACAACAGATTGGCATGAAAACCATATGTGGGATCCAAAATCTGTAGTTCCTGAGTCTATTATGCCGGCATATAAACATCAGTTTACAAATATTGCAGACCTTGAAACAGCTTATGCTGAAGCCGTAACTGTTAAAAAAGTATTTAATACACCTTATGATACACCAAATGGTGTAAAACTGGGAACATGGGATGAAGCAAAAGCTGCTGCTTTGGATGAAGCAAAAAAGATCACTGCTGATATGAAAAATCAGAATGTTAAAGATGCAGTTGCAGCAGGGAATATTCCTGAAATTGTTGCACTTATTGCTTACCTTAACAGATTAAAGTAATGAGAAAAAATGGATATTAGAGAACTTCAAGGTTATGCCAGTTTCTTTATGACCATTGTTTTAGTGATGTTGTTGTATGGGTATATTATATACCTTTATAGAAGTGAAAAAAAGGGTGAAAAGGACTATGAAAAGTTAGGAAAAATTGCTTTAGATGATGAGATCGACAGCAAACCTATCAACGATAGTTCCGCAAGCCCAAGTGAAAATAAGGAGCAAAATAAATGAATGCGTTAATGATAAAGGGACTTCTCTTTGCAGCAGTGCTTATAGCAGCTACGATTTATGTAGTGAAGTCTATGAACATTGATTTGAGTGATCCTATCAATATAATTACGATAATTGGTGCTATAGCGATTGCAGGGCTTACAGTAGGTGTAGCTATCAAATATATCAACCAGATGAAAACAGATACATCAGGTGGTAAACTTGCTGATGAGAACTGGGATGGTATCGGTGAGTATTTAAATGAACTTCCTAGTGGTTGGGCATACTCATGGTTAGGAACTGCGATTTGGGCTATGTGGTATATGATTTCAGGATATCCTGTCAATGCATTTAGCCAGATCGGACAATATAATGAAGAGGTAAAAGCTTATAATACTAAGTTTGAAGCAGTGCATAAGAATGCTGATACAGCAACACTTCAGCAAATGGGTGAGTCTATCTTCCTAGTGCAGTGTGCACCATGTCATGGTACAACAGGTGATGGTCTTTCCGGTAAAGCACATGACTTTACAACTAGAATGAGTAAAGCACAAGTACTTGATGTGATCGAAAAAGGTTCTAACCAATTGGGTTATCCGATGGGTGCAATGCCTCCAATGATGGCTACAGGTCAAGATGCTGAAGATATTGCAGCTTATGTTGCCGGTGGTATGAAAGGTGAACAGCCTGCAGCTTTTGCAGCATGTGCTAGTTGTCACGGAGCAGATGGTAAAGGTATGAATGGTATGGCAGCAAATATCGCTGACTATGATGAAGCACTTATTACAAATGTTGTTAAAAATGGTAAAAAAGGTGCACTTGGTACAATGCCGGCATTCCATGACAGAATGACTCCTGTGCAGATAAAAGCGCTTGCAACATACATTAAAACGTTAAAAGGATAAAAGATGGCAGCAACTGAAAATACAAATAGAGCCGTATTTGGTCTCAATGGTGTAACAGGTATGTTGATAGCAACTGTACTTTTGCTAAGTATCCTTGCATTCCTGACAGTATGGGGTATTGGGGTACAACAAGGCAGTGCCAGTAATTACTATGATCCAACACCTATTACCGGTAGTTTGGATAATGTAAAAGCAAATAGTAAAGAAAATGCAAACTTTGCATTTGTAGATGCTAAGTAATTCATAAAGGATAAAAAATGATTACAATTATGGATAAAGTATTGGGATGGAGTATGGTTGTTTTTGCTGTATATACAGCATGGGCAGTACTTACACCTAACCATCTTTTTATAGGATAATTATATGTTCAAAGTTCAAGTAAGGTTCGCCTTGCTTGCTTTGTTACTTCCACTTCTTCTGAACGCAACACATATTCTCAAAGATGACATTTTAAAACCTGAAGCTTCAAAACTAATTGAGCAAATGGCAGATGAGTTGCTATCTAAAACAGCTATTAACGGGTATGTAGTCGCCACTAATGAAAACTTCCCTGAGAAGTTCAATTTGGTAGCATATAGTAAGAAGTATGAAGCTAACCTAAGCAAGCCCTATGTGATGCTGATATTTGCACCCAATGCAGTGATCACCGCAAAATCTAGAACAAAAGGTAGAGTAGCACTCATTCCTTCAAGTAAAGAATTGGCGTTACTCTATGATAAAAGTGATGTCATGGATGCAACGATCGATGTAATAGCAGCAAAAGATAAAAACAGTATAGAAGATAAGTACAATATTGGCGTGGTACAAGGTTTTTCCGAATTGGCAGATCAGATTGCTGATTCAAAAAATGTTGAGATGACAACCACGCTTCCAAACGAAACACGATATATTATTACGGTGCTGAAAGTTATTGTGATCATTGGTGCACTGTTGGTATTTTGGATGTTTATTTTTAGACCGATATTTATGAGGATGAAAAATGGCAAACAATAAAGAAAAAACCTATTGGCCACATATGATACTTGGCTTTCTTATAGTTGGTATCACACTGAGCTACTGGACAGTAAAGTCTGCATCATCTCTGCCGGTGCAAGAGTCAAATGAATATATGTTAAAGTATCAGATCGCAGATATGAATATCAATGAGATCATAGAAAGAAAGATGGCATTTGATAAAAACTATGATATCAATATCATTGATGTAGAGACAATGGTTATGAAAGATAATGTGAACAGTAAGGTTCATCAGGTTGATCCTGTAAAGTTAAAACAGGGAATAAATACATTTAACTATACTATTTTAAAAAAAGACGGTACAGCAGTTTCAAATGCCAATGTGACATTTCTGCTTACAAGACCGCATACAGTTAAAGATGATAAACTGGTTGAGAATATTCCGTTTGAAGAGGGTAGATTCCATATAGGTGATATCAATATTACAAAACCGGGCAGATATACTTTACAGCTAAGAGCAAAAGTCGGTGAAACCATAGGGTACTCACAAATTCCTGCTTATTTAAAACCATGAGACCCGTTAAGCTAACGACAACTGCTTGTCGTTAGCAGGGTTGGAACCAGAGTGGTCGTAGCAAAGCGAAGCCACGACAGCTGAAACTTTAATAAGATAATCTCTTTTCATTATGAATTATCTGTCAATTTGACATATTTCCCCTTTTTGTATCGGGTTCTATGTTATACTTCTTCTCATGAATCAACTCCATATTTACCCCACATCACGAGCATTAAGAACAGTAAGTTCTCAGCATAAAGAGCAAGATGGATTTCTTCCTGCACTCATGCGTATGGATGAGTTTGAACAGCGTGCCATACTCATAGAAAACAGAATACAGATAGATCCCTTACAGCGTATTTTACTGCTTAGAGAAGCGGCAAGTTTTGAGGCTTTTGATACTTTGAATGTCAATCGGGATTTGGTACGGTTTTTTACCAAAAGTGATGCTCTTTTTAAGTTCTTTGAAGAGTTGGCAGTGGAAAATATAGGTTTTGAAACTTTAGCCCAGGCAGATGCTTATGCAGAGTTTGAAGCCCATCTGTCTATCTTGGAGAGACTTTTAAACAATTACCGAAAACTTCTTGATGACAAAGGATTTACAGATAAAGCATTCATACCAGGCTCTTACAGACTCAATGAGGCTTTTTTACAAAGTTATGAAACCATAGAGATCCATCTTGAGGGATACTTGAGTTATTTTGAGTTGGCACTTTTAGAAAAAGTATCACAGCAAACACAACTTATCATACATTATACGACAAGTAAGTTCAACAAAAAAATGCAAGAGCGTTTTGAAGCGTATGGTATGAAATTACCCAATGATGCACATGTATGTTTTGATTTTTCAAGTAAAAAGATCATAGAGCAGGAGAGTAACAGCGCAAATATCAATGCTGCAGTTTTTAGTGTGGAAGAGCGTGAAGAACAGATCGCTATTGCATTTGAAAAAATAGAAGAGATGGTACGTTTAGGCATAGAGCCGGAAAAGATTGCACTTATCTTACCGGATGAGAGTTTTAAAGAGCACTTTACTCTTTTTGATACACACAACAACCTAAACTTTGCGATGGGGTATGATTATAGTAATGGACGAATCTACAAATCACTAGAAGCCCTCTATGGATATTGGAAAAGCTTTGATACCCAGAATAAGAAGTTGCTGGAGCGTTACGGCTTCCAACTTGAGGAGGTAGAGAAGATAACCCCTTCTAAGTCAGTAGATATAAAAACATTCTTTTCATTACTCAATGGACTGGAATTGCTGGATATTCCACTGGAGCCTCTAGAGAAAAAAGAGAAAGTTAACGAACAAGTATATGAAAAGTATCTGCATCTCCTAAAGATATTTGAAATCCAAAAACTCTCCATAAAAGAGTGGCTCTTTTTATGGCTTAAAACGCTCTCAAAAATTACCTTTGATGATGTGAGAGGGGGTAAGATCACGGTGATGGGTGTACTTGAGACCAGAGGTGTGAGCTTTGAGGGTATTGTGATCGTAGATTTTAATGAGGGTGTGGTGCCTGCTACATCCAGCAAAGATCAGTTTCTCAACTCTTCTGTGCGTGCCTTTGCAAATCTTCCTACTAAAAATGACAGAGAAGCCTTACAAAAACAGTATTACAAGCGTCTGTTGGAACAAGCTTCACAAGCAGTTATACTTTACAGCAGCAGTGATAACAAACTTCCTTCAAAGTTTCTTTATGAGTTGGGATTGGACAAAGCAGAACAAACAAAAGCCCAGTTTGATCTACTCTATGCACAATCATCACAACTCGTAGATGAGAATGAGCCTGTGGTTGAAAACTTTGATGCACAAGCCATTACATGGTCAGCGTCAAGACTCAAAACTTATCTGGAGTGTAAAAGAAAGTATTACTACCGTAATATCCAAAAGATAGAAGCGAAAAAAGAGGATGAGCTCATAGAAGGCTTGTTTCTACATACACTTTTAGATCATCTCTATAGAGAGCAAAGTTGCTATGACTCAAAAGAGGAAATGACTCAAGCACTTCATAAACTGATAGACGAGCTATTGCCACAAAATGACGCGAAGATAGCCTACCAAAAACTTTTATGGAAAGAGAAATTAAAAGGGTTTATTGAGAGACAAATAGAACATTTTAAGGCTGACTGGAAAGTAGTAGAGAGAGAAAAAGAGTTCCAAGGTGATATAGGTGGTTTACGCTTCAAAGGACGCATAGACCGCATAGACCAAAATGCTACACATACACTTGTGTTAGACTACAAAAGTGGCTCAACGAAAGAGGCAAATAAATCTAAGAACTTAGAGAAACTGACAGATTTTCAGATGAGTATTTATCACCATATGCTTAGCTCAAAATACCAAAACATCACTCTGGCTTTTATAAAAATATTAGAGAACGGTGAGATGGAAGAGATAACATCTTTGGAAGAGAAGAATGCACTTTTGGCAGAACATATCATAGAGTTAAAACAGACAAAAAGTTTTGTAGCTGAAAAATGTGAAGATCTGCAGAAATGTAAGTACTGTGAGTTTACCCTAATGTGTGGAAGAGGAACGTATCTCTGATACTTAGAATGGAAGTGGAGACTTCAGTCCCACAGAAAGTTTAAACTGATAGCAAGTTATATAAAACTTCCAAAAATCTATGATTGTGAAGTGGGACTGAAGTCTCCACTTCCGAGATAATATGTCAATTTGACATATCTTTTTTGTATCTTTTTAAATAAGTGGTATCATTGTTACAATTATAATTCTAAGGATTTTTAAAATGAATTATCAAAAAAATATTACTCTTAATGAAAAATCAATAGAAATCAGGTGGACTGATGATGAACTAGAGACAATAAAAAGATTTGTAGAATATGTACAAGAACTTGAAAAAATGATAAAAAGAAATGAAGGGGCTTTTTCTCCTTTAAATATGAACATAAAATTTAAAAATAATGAACTAAAATATATGAGCTCAGGTCAGAAATATATATTATTTAAAATTCAAACATAAGAATCGACTGAGGAAAAAATTTAACATATTCCGCAAGAAATCAGATAAAATCACTCCGTGATTTTATTACTGTCCTTCGCTACTCGACGAAATCCTATGGATTTCGTGAGTTCGACAAAAACCAAAGGTTTTTGTGAATCGACAAATTTCTTTGAAATTTGTCTCGATCAGCAAATCTTTGATTTGCTTCGATCGCTCGGACACCCTCGTCCGTTATACAAATCCTTCGGATTCAGATGAAAATCTTACGATTTTCATTACTCAAACCTTCAGTTCGATTGTAAAATCACCTGCGCGGAGCGAAGGTGAGCTACAAATTCCGAAGGATTTGTTCAGTCTCCTCGCTATCACTCGAAGATAAGAGCGGGGCAATTCACCAATAGCATAAAACCATGCAATATAAAAAAGTATTTTAAATAGCTTGTTACATTTAAACAACTTATCTACTTAAATGAAACTTAATTTATTTTGATAATCTTCTAAATTTTTTAATGCTGAATGGACGATACTGCTGGGTTCATCATTTAATTTCATACCATATCTTGTAGATTTTGCCAAAACCTCCAGATGCATCTGTTCCAAGACCTCATTAATATCATGTCTATTCATTGAATATTCTAATGTTCTAAGGGTATTCAATATATTTTCTCTGATGATATACTCGGGCGTCTTTAATTTAGAGTTAAATTTGCATGCATCAATAATTCCTGCGGCTATAGTGATGGCAAAATAATGTGTCATGATTGCAGTGGGTGACGATACATTAGATGATGCCATGTTACTCATATTTTCAGGCAAATTATTCTTAATTTGTTCTAAAAATTTCCCAAAGTGTGGGGCATTTATTGGAATTTCCCCATATTCTTCAATTACATTCTTAAACGCCTTAATAGTATCCAATATGGCCTCGTTAGATACTCCCCCAGGAAGTTTAAATCTTTCATTTAATTTGCATGCATCAATAATTCCTGCAATCATGATAGCAGTAAAATGATTGTTTATATCTGCAACAGAGGATGAAACATCAGCAGGAACCACATAAGCTTTTTTATTGGCACTTTCCGCCAGTTCAACACATTTTTTTATCTGCTCATCAGTAGCATAACTTGTTCCATCTGTTGAAGTTCCGCTTATCACATAATGGCTATGCTGTGGAGTTCCAGGAACCGCAGCAGGATGCATTGAAGATATACCCACATCCTTTCTTTTTGTTCTGAGCTCTACTTCAAGTGCAGCATATAAAACAGCGGGGGATATTGTGCATGTATTTGCTATAATGGCATTTTCAGGGAGGTGGGGAATTATATTTTTTGCTATTTCAATAGTTTTTTTTCCAAATGGTGTGAAAAATATGGCTATCTCCCCATGCCTTGCAGCTTCGATATCGTCTGAAACCACCTTAACCCCGGATTCTTCAACTTTTTTCCATAAATCACTGCTCATTATATTTTTGTTAGGTTCTGCAAGTACAACATCATGTCCTGCTTCTGCAAACTCCATGGCAATTCTACTTCCGCCATAAGGTGCCTCCCCACCATAATTTTCAGGTAAATTTAATTGATTTACATACAGGTTTTGGTTTCCTGCACCATATACTGAAATTTTCATAATATACCTCCTCTATTGAACTAAATAAAATAATATTGTATCAATTGTTTATAAATGTTTTATTATAATTATGCATCAATCATACAAAAAAGAATATGGTAGTTATAATTATAAAGAGACTAAACTCGAAGCAGAAGCCGAAATTTAATCTTTTGACTTTATATTACTTCACTAGGATATTAATCGAGTCAAAGGAATACATTTAACATTGACTAAATATATTCCTAATTATATTTTTTCAATTACTAAGATTCCATCACTTAAAGATGTGTGTTTAAAATCATAGCCCATAGATTCCAAGGCGTCCAATATTTCCTTTTTCGAATGATAGTTTTTAAAAAATTTATTTAATCTATTATAAAACTCAAATAATTCAACATTTATATCGGAAGCTGTATCTTTAAAGAATTCCTCTG
>OFAT01000006.1_pt1 | contig 85271 bp, 97 predicted proteins | sample 1520331 | NCBI WGS metagenome assembly OFAT01 (sample SAMEA3696446, study PRJEB22514) | metagenome | biome: water; feature: marine; material: hydrothermal vent | place: Pacific Ocean | collected 2014-08-12 | depth 1521 m
GTCCCACCCCTCCTGCTACTAAAAATGCGATATAACCATAAAACGGTATCCGCACCGCTGATTTGGCTTTGTTTTCCCGTGTAAGGTTATATCCAAACCATGCGATGATAGAAATAATCATCGCGGCATAGATACTATATGCCACATTATGAAAAGCCAACAACTCTATTGAGTTTGTAAATGTCATTTTCCTCTCCTTATGATAAAAATATTTTCAACTTATAATTCTAAACTATTTTTTAAATCAAAAATTGATTTATATCAAGACTATTTACACCATATTGATTAATAATTAATCAATATGGTGTAAATAACTATAACTTTTAATACCTATTGTTTAATAAATTAGCAATAGGCTTTTTTTAGATAAAAAAGGGCTTGATTTAAATCAAGAGAAAATTACTCCTATTTAAATACAATTCTGAACTTATAATAATTATAATTCTTAATTAAAGACAAAGCGTCTATGTAAGAAAAAAAACGATAAAAAGGACTTATCTATGAAAAAATGGATAACTTTTCTGCTACTATCGGTAGCATCAACACAAACACATGCTGCACTGGAAAACACTACCTGTAAAACCTGTCATCCCGTCATTTACCAGGAGTATCAAAACTCTATACATAGCAAGTCATCCATCTTTAAAGATGCCATCCATAAAGCCGTGTGGGACAAACACCCTGCCAAACAAAAAGGAAACTACAAATGTGCAAAGTGTCACACACCTTCTGATCATCAGTTGATCGCCGGAAAAAGTAAACTTGCTGATAATCCAATACAACAAAGCGAACCAATTTCATGTCAGCAGTGTCATAAGATAGAGAGTGTTGAGAAACATACAAAAGCCAACAAAAATATACTCACCTCTAAAAAGAAATATTTCTTCTCAGCTGATCAGGCAAAGAAAGGTACTAAAGTTGTATTTAAGGAAGAGAGTAGTTTCTTTGGTATGTTTACCAAAAAGACCGGTTCTCCGTATCATGATATTGACTATAGTAATGAAGGCTACTATAATGGGGATTCTTGTATGGGGTGTCACTCTCACAAACAAAATAGCAAAGGCTTCGCAGTCTGTGACCTTGAAGTAAAACAGGGAGATTCCAAAGAGACTTGTGTAAGTTGCCATATGCCTAAGGTCAAAGGATCACTTGCTAACCAAAAAGAGAGTGCAACACACGCTTTTCACGGCCACAGCATCCATGGTTCTACACCAACTATACTTTCAAAATATATCAAACTGTCTCTGGAAAAAAACGGAAATGGATTTGATGTAAATATCAAAAATGAAGCTACTCACACCCTTTTCCCTCAACCTTTAAGACTCAACCAGTTAAGGGTAAGTATAGAGAGAGAAGGTAAAGTCATCAAACTCAAAACAGAATCTTTTGCAAGAGTTATCGGAACTGACGGAAAACCATCTATGCCATGGTTAGCAGATGCCGTCATCTCTGATACATCTATCAAAGCACATGAAACACGTACGGTAAAGTATGATACACCACTCCAAAAAGGCGATACAGTGGTAGTGAAGTTCGGATACTACGTTGTAAATCCAAAAGCAGCCAAGAAGCTTAATATTACAGATAAGAGTGCAACTGAATTCATTATATTAACTAAAAAAAGATTTAATTTTTAATATTTCGCAGGTCGGGTTGCCCTCATCCCGACCTACTGAAATCAATATTTTACAATCTCCCCTTCAAGCGTTTTTAAAAAAGCCACTACATCATCTATCTGTTCCGGAGTGAACTCATTCCCTATCTGATACTTACTCATGATACGTACTGCCTCTTCTAACTTCTCTACGGAGCCGTTATGGAAATATGGGGCTGTTTTAGTAATATTACGTAAGATAGGTACTCTAAACTTTAGTGTACCGTCTCGACCTAAAAACCCACCTTTGTTTGCAAAAGGAAATGGACTCTCTTTGATCTTCAAGTCCGGCTCAAATATCATCCCCACAAAATCTGAAAGATAGTTTCTAAGCGGGAACTTCTGCATACTCTGTCCACCTACACTCATGCCTGTATGACACCCTTTACACCCTTTAGTGATGAAGAGTGTCATTCCTCTTTTTGCTTGTGAACTTATGGCATCATTGTCACCTTCTAAAAATCTATCATATGCTCCTCTGGTAAGCAGTGTTCTCTCATAAGCACCGATGGCTTTTCGTATATTCTCAAAGGTAATTCTATCTTCTGGAAAAAGTGCTTTGAATTTTGTTACATACTGCGGATCTGAATTAAGTCTCTTTTCTACCTCATCAGGTGTCATATTCATCTCAAAAGGTGCCTGCACAGGAGCACCTGCTTGTTCTTCCACATCTTTGGCACGTCCATCCCAAAATTGGGCTTGTGCCAATGCAGCATTCAGTACTGTAGGTGAGTTTAGATGGAAAGGGTTGGCTCTGCCGTGAAAACCTATAGCAGTAGGCAAATTATCATCTCCCCCTTCTTCAAGTTTATGGCATGAGGCACAACTTATGCTCTCATCTTTTGAGAGTCGTATATCAAAAAAGAGTTCTTTTCCTAATGCTATTTTTTCTCTGCTCATAGGATTTTCAGGATTATCCGCTACTTTCAGCAATGCTTCATAATTTGTAGGTACAGGAGACATATCACGTGAGAGTGCTGCTTGTCGCAACGCCTCATCACTGAACTCAGGAACAGCCCTCTGGGGTAATAAAAATGGTAATAACAGTATAAATGTTACAACTAACATTGTGATAGTTACAGGATGAATCAATTTTTTCATTTATATCTCCTATTCTACATTCTATAACTCTAGTATATATGAATAGATAAAAGTAATCAATAGATCTTGAGCACAAAAGGGTTTTCCCCACTCAAAACAACATAATATTTTAAATCAGAGTAATTTTATCTGATTATTGATTTTGATCAAGAAATTATGAAAATTATTCCGTTATATTTCGTCTAGAATTAATTAGGAGTATTTTTATCCTAATTAAAACCATGCAAAGGATTTATCATGAAACAAATTACAATTTTATTAGCATACTTAACAGCTACAAATCTACTGGCAGATATAGAAAACGGAAAAGCGGTCTACGCTGCAAACTGTGCTATTTGTCATACGGTTAACGGAGGAAGAGCCATGGGGCCGGATTTTAACATCGTCTCCTATACTAAAACAAAAAAAGAGATAGCAGCATATGCAAAAGATCCTTACTCTTTTTATGAAAAGTTTGGATACAGTGCCAATGCAATGCCGACACTTCCTTTGGAAGACAAAGAGTTTGAAGATGTAGCTGACTACATCAGTTCTTTACAACCTTTTAAAAAGTGGATGAAAAAAAGCTAGTATTGCATTAATGCTTTAGGGCAAACACCATTAAGTAGCAAAAAACGACTTACTAAAGTACTCTTGGTGTTTGTACCCGACCCTCTTTACAACTTCACCAATGGTCAGACTCTCCTCTTTGAGTAACAAGTTTGTTTCCTCCGAACAAAGCTTCTGCACATAAGTATGGAGTTTAAACCTCAGAAGGGACTGACCAAACATCTCTGTCTCTTCCATATCTTCAACTGTTAAAACAAAACCATACCCCATATTGTTAATAAGAATATCCATCTGCCTTACAGTTTCGATAGCATCTTCAATACGTTCAGGATCTGTAATATCTAATTTATCAGGATGAATCATCTGTGATTGAATATCAAAAAGTTTTTCAGATGTTTTTGATCCTCATAGACAATAAATCCATGCTTGGCAAAATAAATTACGGTAGCTCTATCCATACCGCTATTGTCGCCTGTAATGAAAACTACTTTTATTACTATGCATAATTGTAGTATAATCAAAGCCTGCCACAATAGTATTGATAAGTATCAAACCTTGATATTTATCAAGTGATTTAAATAAGCTAAAAGATAGAATTATATACTAATTTAGGAGAATATCATGGATGTAAAACATTATTATAACCCCAACGGTGAAGAGATACTCGATGAGAAGATCTTCGGTGGCTCCCCTACAGGGTTTGTTGATTTTAACCGTTCCAAATACAGATGGGACAGCAATATCTATGACCTCATGAATGCCAATACCTGGTTCCCTTCTGAAGTCAATACCAGCTCTGAGAAAAAGAATTTCGACAAACTCACCGACAATGAACAATCCATCTACAAGATGACTTTTGCACAGTTGAGTTTCAATGACTCTGCACAAGAGGAGTATCTCAGTGATTTTAGAAGACTGGCGAATAACCGTCTGGTCAAATCTGTTCTCTCCCTTCAAATCATGCAAGAGGTGAACCACTCCAAGAGTTATGCTGTACTGCTTGATGCCTGTGGTAACTCCGATGAAGTCTTTAATCTCTATAAATATGATGCTGCCCTCAACCGTAAAAACCAACAAGTAGCAGAACAGTTCGCTCGTTACATTGATGGTGGTTCTGTAGATAAAATGCTACTAAGTGCTATGGCAAGTGTCAACTTGGAAGGTATCTACTTTCTCTTAGGTTTTTCTTACATCTATCTACTTGGAGACAAAGTACCGGGAGCCAGAGATATGATCAAGTTCATTGCCAGAGATGAACTCAATACCCATCTGCCTCTCTTTGCCAATATTTTCAAAACCATTCAAAAAGAGAATAAGATCCAAACCAGTACCATAGATGCTGCCTATACGATGATAGAAGATGCTGTAAAAATAGAGTTGGAGTATGGAAAGTATCTACTGGATCAATTTCCAATTATGGGGGTTACCCCTGAATTGATGGAACAGACTGTGTATAACTATGCCAACGATAGACTTACAAAGATTGGACTTGATCCTATCTTTGAGCAAAGCAATACAACCTATCTGCAAAAACTTGTCACCAAGCATCTTGAAATGAATGAAGTCAAAAGCAATTTCTTCGAGAGTAATGTTTCAAACTATGCAAAATCCAGTATTGACCTGAATGATTTTTAAACAATGACAACAGCAGAGTTTCTTCCCTACCTTAAATGTGTCGGCACAGGTCCGAAACGCAACCGTGATCTTACAAAAGATGAGATGAAGATCGTAATTCGTGCTTTTTTAAACAAAGAGGTACAGCCTGAACAAGTTGCTGCATTCATATTGGGCTGGAGAGTAAAAGGTGAAAGTATAGATGAGTTTGCAGGTGCTATAGAGGTGTTTGATGAATTTATAAAACACACTCCTCTTGAAAACTCTGTGGAGTTTGGCTATCCTTATGATGGTAAAGTAAAAAACCCTTACCTATTCCCCCTAACTGCAAAATATCTGCAAGATTTTGATATTAACTTCTCACTTCATGGCGGACTGCTGCAACCTGCAAAAGGCGGAACAACCCTAAAAGAGATCTGTACAAATACACTTCTACCGGACAATGTATATTATTTCGAAAGAGCAGACTATTTTCCGGAACTCTATGAGTTCAGTACAATAAGAGAAAAACTTGGACTCAGATCATCCTTTAACACGATAGAGAAACTACTGAACATCACACAGAGTGACACTGCCATCATCGGAGCATTTCATAAACCTTTTGTAGAGAAGTACATCACTCTCTTTAAAGATCGTTATAAAAAACTTGTTATCATCAAAGGCAATGAAGGCACACCGGAAATATTTTCAAAATGTGCCATTACCATCGTAGAAAATGATGAAATAACAGAGATAAAAGTTGATCCAAAAAAGTTCGGGATTGATTATAAAAAATCTACGGAACGTATCACGTTAGAGACTTCTTTATCACTTATAGAAAATCCGAGTAATGAATTAGATAAACTGGCACAGCTAAATGCTGCCGTTATTCTTTTTTTAACAGGTAAAGTGGAGCGTATTGAAGAGGGTTATAAAATGATCCGTAGATCATTGTAGTGTTGATATGATCTTCTTTAAAACCTCTTCTTTTATCTCATCTCCATAAAGAGGTTCCCTTAAAAATAACTCTTTGCTGCTATCTACAAAAAAGAGTGCAGGAAATATAGTGGTGTAGTACATCTCTACAGGATAATTCAAGCTCCCTTCATAGGTTACGATCACAGGTATCATCTTTTGATTTATCTGTTCAATATAAGATTGGTTCATCAATTGGTTTTTGATGATCGTATTGCATAAAGATAAATCTTTTTTTATCACAAGCACCAAGAGTGGTTTATGCTCATGATGTGCTTTTTGTAATGCGCTATCATAATCTCCCAGCCAATGTACATAATTAGCCGAAGCAATGAGTGGTAACAGCCAAAGCAGTATGAACTTTAAAGGCTGTTGCAGCATTGTCTATTTTTTATCATTCAGGTGATAGATGAATATACCTGATGGTGCTTTGATCTGAAAGATCTCTCTCTCCAGAAACCACTCTTTTGTATTGATGACATTCACCTGGTTGGCATCATTCACAGAAACATAGAGATAGTCATCCACATTTGACCAGCGTACATGCAGTACTTTACCGTTAAATTTAAAGGTTTCAATGATCTTCAGTGTTTTGGTATCTACTATCTGAATCGTAGGGAAATCTTTCCCTGAGAAAGTTACGGCCAAATACTTCTTGTCAGGACTTAATGCTGTAAATACCGGTAACCCTTGCATCTCGATATTTTTGATAAAATTAAATTTATTATCATAGACCATAACAGCATTATCACCTACAGCAGGGATGAATGTTTTATCTTCACTGAGACTCCAAAAACCGAAATGTGGTACTTTAAGTACCGGTTTATTGTCTTTTGCTGTGACTTTGATCTCTGAAAATTCCATCTTGTCCAGATCAATGACCCCAAATGCTTTAGTAAGGAAAAAACCTACGATATAGGTATTATCTTTGATCATTGCATCAAAAGGCATCTGCCCTACTTTGAACTCTTTGAATATCTTGAATTTCGGCAATCCCTTACCTTTGTTTTCATCTTTGAGTACTGTGACCTTGTCACTATCCATTTGTGCAAAGATGACCATATCTTTATATATCTTTATTCCTACATTTTTAGAGCCTGTGACTATTTTGTCAATAGGTTTAAGATCACGTGTAAGGATGTCAACGGATTTGTCATCATAGTTTGCCACAGCCACATAGTTCTCTCCTATGACAAAACCAATGGCACTTTTAGATGTTTTATACTCATTTAATGTCTTCTCTGTAACAGGGTCAAAACGTACCACATAACCGTCACGGCTTATCAGATACCCATCCGCACCATCAAATTTGATGATACCATGGTTCATATTATGCATATTTTCCATATGCGACTTCGTCAAACCTTTGTTAATGATTGCAATTGACGCACTCTCTCGCTCCACTACGAAAAGTTTCTCGCTTGCACTTGGTGTTCCGGCAAACAGTATGCTTCCTAATAACAATAGTGATAGTATTGATCTCATTAAAATCCTTTTAAAAAACTTGTTCTATTGTACTAAAAACTCCATAACAACTGTGTTGAGCAATATCAATTTTGAATAAAGTATACTTCTTTCATCAGTTGGGGTTGCATTAGGTTACTATGCTTTTCCTATTCTCTCCAAACAATTTTCAACTCAGCAGAAAGAAGCGATCTGTCAAAAGTATTTGTTTCCTCTTTCACTCTTCCGATTGTATTATCAGTAAAAACAAACGGCTGTAAATAATAAGTACCTTTATATCCTCTTTTTATCAGGTCTTTAACGATCCTGTTAATTTCTTCCACTCTTAACAGATCACTGTGTACCGTTGTTCTTACCTCAAAGGGAAACTGTGTTTTGATTAAAAAATTCAGTGTCTTTGAAAAACGGTCAAAATGTTTATCTTTTGTTATAGAAAGAAACTTCTCTTTGGGTGCTTTATAGTCAAGTGCAATATAATCAACCAGACTCTTTTCTACCAACATTTGAATCATATCTGGGTTCAATCCATTGGTATCCAGTTTTATTTTAAATTTTTTCTGCTTGATCTTTCGACATAACTCCGGCAGATCACTATAAAGCGTAGCTTCTCCTCCGGACAGAACCACCGCTTCAAGGAGCCCTACTCTACTATCTAAAAAGTCCAATGCCTCCTCTTGGCTTATCTTCCCCTCTCCAAATACAATATCTTTATTGTAACAATAGACACAGCGCATATTACACTTGGCAAACCAAAAAATAGTTGCCAGGTGATCGGGGTAATCCAAGGCGGTAAAGGGAGTAATGTCATAAATAGGTTTAAGCAGCATTGGTTCGTGATGCTTTTTCAAGAAAAAACTTTCTCTCTTGATGCTCACCTTTTTTGCCGATATTAAAGCTCTCAACCGGTCTATGGTAACCCATCACCCTTGTGTAGACAATACATTTTGTTCTTTTCTCTTTAAATTTTTCCAGTATTTCATTTTGATTCATTTTGTTTCCTTTTTTATTAAATATGTATCCTTGAAGAGAAGCAAAGCTCCTCTTCAATTGCCCGTAGGAAATACCCTTGGGGTGCCTCTCGCTTCTAGCTCAACAGGCTGATACAGGAAATCACTAAATGATTTCTCGTAAAAGCTTCGTCTTTAACTCAGTTTTTGAGTTGATATATTTTTCTATCCACAAGATTGTTGTGAATACTGCAAGGTTGTCTCTATCATTTTTAAAGCATATTCTTCATCAATACTCTTTTGTCTGTTTTGATAGTTTTCATAGGCAGCTGCAAATGCTACCAGGATCATCGCTGTACACTCTTCACAATTGTCTTTGGCAGCCATCTCATCTAAAGAGGTCTGTGTCATATGAAGTGCTTCCTCCAAAGGAAGCCCCTTTATCTCTTCTGTAAATATTGAGGCAGAAAAAGCAATGGTGGGACAGCCGTTAAATTCATATCCCACATTTTCTATCTCCTCATTATCATTCACCAGGAGATACATATCAACCTGTCCGTAATTGTCCGGGTTTCTGCCTATGCCTCTGGCATTATATTCTTTCAATGCCCAACGGTTCTTTGGATCATGATAGTGCTCATTTAACACTCTTGTTTGTTCACTGGTCACATTGTAGCCATGTGCCTTAAGATCTGCTTCATTGATCATCTGTTTCCTTTAAAAAAATATTTACACACCTTTGTGTATTATCCACTAAAATATCGATCTCTTCTTTGCTGGCATCATCTATATGAATACCGCAAATCACTAAGAGATCCTTTCCTATTTTATCATAAATAATGTTTGCCATTCTCTCTGAGATGATATGATCCTTGTGTCCTTTCTTACTGATCGTTTGCAAGCGGCCTTTCTCTTCTATCAATGTTGCCGAACCGATATGCTTCTCCTCTCCGCCTGTAATAATGACAAGCCTATCCCTGCCTATCTTATGACATTCTAATGAAACGATATACCGTCCTTCACCTGCACTGATCATCAACATCCTTTTTGCAAAATTTCTTCATCGCATTTGGGGCAATACTCATATTCCCCGGAAAGATAGCCATGCTTTTCACAAATAGAAAAGGTGGGTGTCACCGTAATATAGGGTAGTCTAAAATTACTAATGACATTTCTCACCAATTTTCTGGCTGCCTCTGCAGAACTGATCTTCTCTCTCATATACAGGTGCAATACCGTTCCGCCTGTATATTTGCACTGCAGATCATCTTGCAGAGTTAACGCTTCAAAAGGATCATCCGTATAAAATACTGGAATCTGCGAAGAGTTGGTATAGTAGTTGTTCTCCTTCGTTCCTGCCTGGATGATATCGTCATATCTTTTGGCATCTTCTTTGGCAAATCTATATGTCGTTCCCTCTGCCGGTGTTGCTTCCAGATTATAGAGGTTTCCTGATCTCTCTTGAAAATCTTTGAGCTGATCTCTCATAAAGTCCAGGATCCTCATAGCCATCTCTTTTCCAAATGTATCGGCTATCGTATGCTTATCATGAGAAAAATTTCGTATCATCTCATTCATCCCATTGATACCGATGGTTGAGAAATGATTGTTAAACCCGGGGAGATACCTTGCCGTATAGGGGAAAAGTCCTCTATCATACATCTCCTGGATAAAAATTCTTTTTTTCTCAAGTGTTGAGTAGGCATACTCCATGAGTTTGGTAAGCCTTGCAAAAAGCTTCTCTTCATCTCCTGCATAGAGATATCCCAATCTTGCCATATTGATCGTCACAACACCGATACTTCCTGTCATTTCAGCACTTCCGAACAGCCCTCCACCTCTTTTGAGAAGTTCGCGAAGGTCCAATTGTAACCTACAGCACATACTTCGTACATGCCCAGGTTTATATGCCTCTTCGTTGGGTATCAGTTCACCCTTTTCATTTCTCACATACTGACTGCCTATAAAGTTTTGAAAATAGGAAGATCCTATCTTTGCCGTATTTTCAAAAAGAATATCCGTATTTTCTCCATACCAGTCAAAATCTTCGGTGATATTCACCGTGGGGATAGGAAAAGTAAATGGCTGTCCACTCTTGTCACCTTCCGTCATTACTTCATAGTAAGCTCTGTTGATGAGATTCATCTCAGGTTGAAAACAGTGATAGGTCATACTCTCCAGAGAGTTAATACCTTCATCTCTCTCTTTGGCACGCTTCAATAGATCTTCATCATCCAATCCGCGAAAAAGATGTTTCTGATTTCTTGTCGGTATCTGATCTTTCAGGTCAGCAGGAACCGTCCAGTCAATGGTAATATTGGTAAAAGGGCTTTGTCCCCATCGTGCCGGAACATTGAGATTGTACACAAAGCTTCTTATCGCTTTTTTAATCTCATCAAACGAAAGTTTGTCTTTAAACACATAAGGCGCCAAATAAGTATCAAAGGAAGAAAATGCCTGTGCTCCTGCCCATTCACTCTGTAAAATCCCTAGAAAATTCGCCATCTGTCCCAGTGCTTCCCTGAAATGATTAGGTGCCCTGCTCTCTACTCTTCCTCGCACACCGTTAAACCCTTCATCCAAAAGCACTCGCAGGCTCCATCCTGCACAATATCCGGTCAAACAATCCAGATCATGGATGTGATAATCCCCATCCCTGTGTGCATAACCCTCTTCTTTGGAGTAGATCGTATCCAGCCAAAAGTTGGCGATCACCTTGCCTGCTGTGTTATTGACAAGTCCGGCATTGGAATAGCCTGTATTGGAATTGGCCTTGATCCTCCAGTCAGCTTTATCGATATACTCTTTGATGGTTTGTGTCGAGTTGATATAGGTTGTATCTTCATCCAGTCCCAGGATCTGTTCTCTTTGGATCTTGTGCATATGGCGATACAGCATAAACGACTTCATCACTTCAAAATGCTGATGGGCATAAAGCACTTTTTCTATGATATCCTGAATCTCTTCGACAGAGATCTCATCTTTGTTTTTGATAGTATCCATTAGCTCTGAAAAGACCCTCTTATCATAGGCTTTCGCTTCACTTTTAAATGCTTTTTTGATAGCATCTTCTATCTTAAAAGGCACAAATTTCTGAGAACTTCCATCTCTTTTTATAATCGTTTTTACCATATATGTTACTCCATATTTAACTATCCAGCATTATAATAAAAGCTGTTTCTAAAGGGTTTGACAACTGTCAATAAATCAAAGATCATTTATTTAGACATTTTATTTCTATCATTTATTGATTATGATCAATAAATCTATTTTAATATTATGCTATAGAACCCTCTGAGTACCCGGGGTTATTCAGAGGGTTCTATAACTTTTACCATATCAACCAATCTTTTAGCATACCCATATTCATTATCTTGCCAGGCTGAAACTCTAAGCAAGCTTCCTTCTGCAAGACTGGTAAAAGGGAGATTGATCACGGCACTGTGAGGATTCTGTATATAATCATTGGATTCATTTGGGGTCTTTGTAGTATCAAGTATATCTTCATACAAGGACTTTATCTCTCTCTCAAGCCGTTGATTCACCTCTTCTTTCGTATAACTTCCTTCTAGCTTGATACTTAAATCATATAGTGTGGTACTGGGAATCGGCACTCTAATGCTTTTGGCATAAAGCTTCCCTTTAAGGTGCGGGAAAAAATAACCCGTTGCCTCAGCAGCACTGCTCATAAGAGGAATGATGTTTTGTGTAGCAGAGCGTGTTCTTCGTATATCTTTTGAGTAGTGTTTAGCATCAAGCAGGTTCTGGTAACTCGTATAGCTATGGTACATACTCATCATAGCACTATCGATCCCGAAATGCTTATCTATAATTTGAAATATCGGTACGATCGCATTGGCTGAACAGCTAGAGTTAGAAATGATAGCCTCATGACTGTATTGTTTATGATTCACCCCATAGATATAGGTTGGCATCTCATCGGATGCCGGAGCAGAGACAATAACTTTTTTTGCGCCATTTTCAAGTAAAGGAAGATTGGATTCTAACGTTAGAAACATTCCACTGCACTGTAACACCACATCCACATCAAGTGGTTTCAGGTCCATATTTTCAGGATTAGGTTCAGCAAAAAGTTTTATCACATGATTATCGATAATAAGTGTATCTTTTACCAGCTTGATATCATTCTGAAGAGTGGGATAGATAGAATCATATTTTAGGAGATATGCCATCTGTTCATAACTATAGAGGTCATTGATACCTACCAACTCAAAACTGCTATCTTTCAAAATGATACGTGCAGCACTTCTGCCTATACGCCCAAAACCATTGATAAAAATTCGTATCTTTTTCATATTTGTAATCCTGTTTCCATGTCATTACCACACCAAATAATTAGCCAAAAGTTTAAAATAGAACACACAGACCATTAAAAATATAGTATACCTCTTTGTAAAAACTTCTACCCAAATTACTTTTGGGGGGATAATCATAACACTATTTTAATTGACAGCAATTGATTTAAAACAAAGGAACTTAAAGGAACCTGCCTTTTTATTCAATACAAACCTGTTTTTTTCTCTATTGACTAAAACTTTTTCCAAAAACTTCGGCTAAACAATAGAAAAACTGTATAGAATTCAAGTCTTCCTATGATCATAGCTATCGATAAGATCATTTTATCCATTCCGCTGAAAAATGCATAATTCTGTGCCGGTCCCGTAAGTGAAAATCCAGGGCCGATATTTCCTACAGTCGCCAAAGCAGTAGAGACAGCAGTCATAGCATCAAAACCTCGTCCAAAAAGATAAAGCGTTACTAACATATTGGTCACGACAAACAGAAAAATAAATCCTGTAGTAGAACTGATGATATGCGATGAAACTTTCTTACCATCTATAAAAAGTCCTACTATTGCATTGGGGTGAAGTGTTCTTTTTAGTTGTACTGCAATGTTCTTAAACAATACAATGTAGCGAATAACTTTTACACCACCTGCCGTAGAACCGGCATTACCCCCGACCAGCATCGCTACAAAGATAATACTGATTGCCATATGCCCCCATTGTGCATAATCAAGTGTTGCAAATCCTGTTGTTGTTAGAACAGAGGCTATAGTGAAAAATGAATGCGTAAAAGCATGGAAGTAGCTATCATAATCGATAAAAATATCTATACTGCCCAGAATCAATGAAAGTACAATAAAAATAGCCAGATACCATAGCACCTCTTCTCTAGTATATCCATCGAATTTACCTGAGGAAAAAAGTTTCAGATGTGCCAGAAAGTTGATCCCGGAGATGATCATAAAAAATGTCGTGATCCAAATGATCATATTGGAGTGATAATACCCCAACGAAGCATTCTTGGTTGAGAACCCTCCTGTTGAGATTGTTGAGAAAGCATGATTCACAGCATCAAACAAACTCATCCCTGCCAATTTCAAAGCTATAGCATCTATGAGAGTGAATAGAATGTATATTCCCCACAGTCTTATGGCAGTATCTTTTATCTTTGGGGTTATCTTCTCCATTTTTATACCTGTAGATTCTGCCTTAAAAAGCGCCATAGAACCACTTGGGTTAATAAGAGAAAAAAGTCCCACACCCAATACAATAATACCCATACCTCCAAGCCAATGCATTAAGCTTCTTAAGTAGAGTATGGATTTTGGCAGAGATTCTATATCTGTAAATACCGTAGCACCTGTGGTAGTAAACCCGCTTACAGACTCAAAAAAAGCATCTGCAGGAGATATGCCTGTATAGAGTATAAAAGGTATAGCCCCTGCAACGCCTAAAAGCATCCAAGTAAGGTTGACCGAGAGTATGCCTCCTTTAATACTTAGTTTCATCGTATGATTTCTTAGCAGCAAAAAGAGGATTACATTCACTGCAAACAGAAAAATATCAAAATAGATAAAATCACTCATATTTTCATAATATATCCACCCTACTATAATAGCGGTAAAGAAAAACAGACTAAGTGCTACTCCTATCACAGAGACGAACTTAAAAATGTTTTTTAAAGCGTATATATCCACTGTTGTATCTCTTCTTTATTTTCAATCTCTCCAAATACGACAAGTATATCACCCTGTTCAAACTTCTCAATCTGAGACAAACTGTATATTTTATCTGCTCTTAAAAGTAATAGAATTGAACTACCTATATCTACTGCTTTGATCATTTTACCTATAAGTTCAGAATTGGGATATATCTTTCTCATAAAGAGAACTCCTCTGCCTCCGCAAAAATGTCTCTGTGTTACAATGGAACTTGATGATATCTTCTCTAAAATGGCATAATGTGCCCCTGCCTTGCTACCTCTTACAACAACCACACCCATCTTATGCATAAGGTTGTAATATGCTTTATCATTATTTACTGCTACAACTTTTTGTACACCATACTCTTTTGCTTCTATACATTTAACTATATTTTTCTCATCATTATGCCCGGCCGCAATAATCATATCTGCATTCTTAAGCCCTTCCTCCTCAAACAGACGCTGATCTTCATAGGCTGAATTGATAATGGTTACTTTTCCCTGCAGTACTTCTGAAGCTGTTCTGCAATGATCGATCTCTTTTTCGATCATCTTGATCTCCAACTTCTTATCCAGCAATGCTTTTGCGATCTTCTGGGCTAAAGTATTGGCACCGAAGATCACGATCTTTCTGATAGAAGACGGCATCTTTTCATCTAGTTTGGAGGATATCTCTTCAATGGCTTTAATATTGCCAAAAAGATATACAAGGTCATCTTTATGAATATTTTCATCCATATGTGGGACAAAAAATTCTTTTTTTCTCTCTATCCCTACAATAGATACATTTTTATTGATAAATTCTCCCACATTGTAAAGCACATCAGTATCGTATTGTACTCTTATGGAAACAAGCTTATGTTTTGTCTGGTGAAACATTTTTACATTATTTGCTTTTGGAAAAGTAAAGAGTGCTTTGACTTTATTTGCTGTTGTAATATCCGGGAAAACAGCATAATCAATAGAAAGTTTTTGCAACACGTGACTCCTTAAAAAACCATCATTTTTCAGTCTGATGATCTTTCTTTTTACAGCGACTACATCCTCAACAATCAAAGTAGATAACAAATTCGCCTCATCTGAATCGGTTACAGCAATAAAAAGATCTACACTGTCAAGATTAAGGGATTGATATATTTTTGGATTTTCTATATCACCGTACAGTGTCAAGATATCTAACTCTTCATCCAATTTATTGAGTTTGTTGATATCTTTATCTATAACGATCACATTATGCTTATAAGAGAGTGTCTGTGCGAGACTGTATCCTACTGTTCCGGCACCGGCTATCATAATATCCATAGTATCTGATCCTTTGGTATAGCAGATAAAAAAAGCGTACTCTTTTATAACTTTAAAACGACTTTTTTGATCAGGATAGGTTTTGTTAAATTTTCATCTTCCAATTTTATGACTTTGGCACAATCACTTTTGGCCATTTGAACATACAAAGAGACCGTTACTCTGTCCCCTTTTTCAAAAGAAGGTATTTTATAGATCAACCTTTTTGTCTCTTTTGCATTAAGATTATGTACACTTCCCTCTGTTGCTGTAGCCGGAATAATAATATCTGTTTTATCCCGTTTGAAACTATAGGCAAAATATCCTTGTTTATCTTCAGCCGGATCTGTTTTATAATTTTGCCAAATCACCTTGTTTTTTCTATCTACTTCTATTTTTAAAAATTTTGCACGTGCCGGTTGTATAATAAGCGGATGTTCCATCTTATTGGTCAGCACGACTGTAAGTTTCTTCTTCTCAGCAGAGATATTGATATCTACTCCCGTTTTTCTAAATTCTTTGTCATGAATGCCCAGGAACTTATGACTGGCATGTTGTCCTCTGGCACGTTTATCCATCTTCTCTGCACCACCCTCGATCTCCGGCATATGGCACTCGATACATCCTATACTGTCCTGTTTTTTATCCATCGCCCTAAAGATGGTTACATTATTATCATTGAGTTTGTGAGAGTGGCATCCCATACAGACTTTTTTAGCATAAACAGGATTGGAAGCAGAAGAGTGTTTGTCACTGTCATCAGGATTATGGAGTCTGCCGTAAAGCGTAGGTTTATAATTTTCAGCTTGTCTTGCCTTCGTATTGATATTGAATTTATGTGCACTTTTCACATATGCAATGGTATGGCAGAAGTAGCAGGAGATAGCATCTGTATGGGTTTTATTGTTTTTATCAGGTCTTGCCTCACCGGAAATAAGATCTTTGAGATTATCTGCCATAGGCATATGACAGGTAGCACATGCATATTTGTTTTTATCAACTGTATCAGCAATTTTACGATGTAATTCATCATTAAAATAACCCTTGGCATGCTGTGAACTTTGAAATTCATCATAGATCTTTTCATGACACTCTTTACAAGAATGGTTATCAAGATATTTTGCCTGTGAAAAAGAAAAAAGAGAGAGCAATACAAAGCAGAGTTTAAAAAAAACAATTCGTTTCATCAAATAAAACCTTGGTAATTTATTGAAATGATCCAGTAATCATCTCAATAAATCACCCTCTCCGGAAGGAGAGAGTAAAAGTATCAATTAAGCACCAGGAATATGTTGTCTGTGCTCAACTGAGTATGTAAATGTTGGTGTTGTCAAGTTTTCAATATACTTGATGAACTCACCTGTTTTGGAGTTATAGACACCGATTCTACCGGTAGTCCACTCAGAGATCATTGTCCATTTACCATGGTTCGCAGGCTCTGCATGTAGAAGTCTCGGTTGTACAGGGTCTTTCACCGCTGCTCCAAGTTTAGCAGGCATAGGCAGGATCGTCTCTTTTCCAAATGCTTTTTCATTCACAGCCACTTTCTCATGCTGAGTTGCATCCCACTCTTGGAGTACTTTTTTAGTCTTAGCATCGATCAATTGACCTTTAGTTTTACCAACTTTAATGATTCTGTCAGTCTCTAAAGTATCTTTGTTAATCAAGTGAACTTCATTATAGAATTCAGGTTTACCAAGAACACAATCAGACCAAATGTATGGTGTATGATGTGAAGTACCAACAAAGAGTCCACCACCAGCTGTATCTACAGTTTTAACCACTTTCCAGTTAGAGTCCCAAATAACAACTTTACCAACATTCATACTTTGTGTAGCGTGAAGTTGTTTTTTCTGACCTTTTGAGTACCAGCTTGATCCTTGACCCGGGTGTGGCTTGGTTTTCTTACCTGTATGTACTTTTGCAGCAAGGTTTTTCTCTTTAAAGTCAACGATACCGACAACATCAGACCCTTGAGAAGCGATCATAAAGTAACGACCAAAGTCTTCACCCTCATCTTCGTTCAAGAATGCATCGTGAAGAATTTTACCAATGTTCGGGATATCTCCAACGATCGGGAAGTTTGGTTTAGAGTAATCAATAATATAAGTATGTCCACCATCTTTAAGTGCCATCGCGAAGTATGGTCCATAAGGTGTATCAGCTAGTGAAGCAACTCTTGATGGTCCGATTTGCCCGTCAGGATCAATAACACGGCTTGTATCAAATACTTTAAGCGGCTCAAGCGTCATAGCATCACAAAGTACTGCACCACCCGGGTTATAGTTACCTGCAATTACATATTTACCATCCGGAGACACTGCAAGACCTCTGGACTCTTGTCCAACTTGCACTGATGCCAATGCCGGTTGTCCCGGAGCACCGATATCAAACATTGTCAATTTACCTGAACGAGAGATAGAGTAAGCATATCTAGGATTCTTTTTATTCGTTACAGTTACGTGTACCGCAAATCCGGCTTTATGTCGTGAAAGTACTTTACCTGTCGTTGAGTCAATAAAGTCAACCAAAGAAGCATCTCTTTCTGTTGCGAATGTAATATCAAGTACAGATTTTACCTCGGTTGGTTTTGGATACTTTTTAGCCAATGCTTCTCTGTCTGCAAGTTTTGTCCAAGTTTTTTTCACTTCATCAAGGTCAAGTGTTAATTCAACAGTATTTTTCCAGTCCATCAACCAGTCAACCATACCCGTAGCATCATCTTTAGAAAAAGTGGTGTTCCATGCCGGCATTGCCGTATTTTCAACACCATTAAGAATTCTTTCTGCTAAAAATTCTCTACTTTTTTTCTTCAGTGCTTTAGGTCTAAGATCCGATCCAACACCACCCTGGTGAATAGGTCCGTGACACCCTTGACACTCTTTTTCATACTTTTGGGCAAAATCCATATTTGACGTACCAGCCAAAGCCATTGTCGCTACAAAACTGGTAGCTGCTGCTAAACCTAAAAGTTTGTTCAATTTCATTTTTTCTCCTTTTTATAATATCGGTCTCCTTGAAAAGAGGCAAAGCCCCTTTTCAATTCCTCTTACTGAAGCTTTTCTTTTGGAAAGAAAAAATTTTACCTTTCTTCTAAGCTTCATTCGATAAAATCTCGAATCTTTTTAAAAAGACAACTCACACACTTTTTGAGGACTCTACCCAGTCCTCATACCCTCTTCGCCAATTTGTAAAAATTGCGTCCAAGTGTAACATCTATTTACTTAAGTAAATTATATAATTATCATCAAATTTCATGATAACAGTTTTATTTATTAAGTTTTGCTTTTTCCTGTTTATATATCCAGAACATAGGTAAGATAATCACCGTATGTAAAAAGATAGTCAGGGTCAACGGTCCTTGATTAAGCACTGCAAAAAAACTTGGCACTACGTCAGTTAATGGTTCAATCATTTTATATCTCCTTTATCATTTAAAATGGAGAGAAGTATCTCTCCATATTTTTATGCTTCCTGAGCTCTCTTCGCTTGGCTTCCTATAGTAAGAAGATCCCAAACCAAGTAAACAAATCCTATGAATGTAACTACACCCATTACTGCTCTCCAACCCTGAGCCTGAACATACCAAGGCAACTCTTGTGCTACGAAGAATGCATTCCATCCGGCACCAAGTTCAGCTCTTTCTACAAGTACTTGCTCATATCCTGCAATAGTAAGTGCAACTGTCATACCCACTACTCCAAAGGTTACAAGGAAGATTCCCATTTTAGATTTAAATGTTGACTTCATCTCTTTAATACCATAAGCACCTTGAATACCCATATACATCATTCCGATAAGGATCGTTGCATATGCACCGAAGAATGCCAAGTGCCCGTGAGCTGCAGTAAACTGTGAACCGTGCGTATAGATATTAACTTGTGGTAGTGTATGGAAGAATCCCCATATACCTGCCCCCAGGAAGTTACCGAATGCATTTGTTACGATCCATGCCATAGCAGGAGCATTATTCATCACCGAACCTGGTCTACCTTCTGCTTTGGCAATACCTTGCTCTTTACCCCAATCGTAGAGGACATGAACGAACATTGCAATAAGCGGCACTGGCTCTAATGCTGAGAAAAGCGCACCGATTTCCCACCAGTACTCAGGTGTACCGATCCAGAAGTAGTGGTGACCCAATCCAAGTATACCTGAACCAAAGAGCATAAGAACTTCGATCCATAACCACATTTCAACGATCTCTCTTTTTGCACCGATAATTTTAATAAGTGCATATGCCGCAAGTGTTCCTACAAATACTTCCCAAGTAGCTTCAACCCAAAGGTGTATGACCCACCACCACCAGAATTGATCCATAGAGATGTTATCTGTAAAGAACATACCTGTAATATAAAGACCTGCAAGTGCTAACAAGTTAGCAACCATAACTGTCATGATCCCTGTTTGTTTACCTTTCATAAAAGAAGCAAACACGTTCCAATAAAAGATAAGTACTACAACAACAATACCGATATCTGCCCATCTTGGTGCTTCAATATACTCACGACCTTCATGGATAAACCAAATACTGGCTTCTGATCCTGAACCTACCTGAATAAAGATATAAACCAGAACAACTACGGTTACTGCTGCTGTCAGTACCCAAAAACCTAGTTTACCAAGTCCTATACCTACTGTCTCTACACCTGTTTCGTCAGGCAACATATAGTAAACAGAACCGATCATTGCATAAAGCATCCAAACTACCAGTGCATTAATATGCACCATTCTGGCTACTGAAAAGTCAAAAAGTTCAAACAAGAACCCCGGAACCAAAAATTGTGTCGCTGCAATAAGACCCATAAGAAGCTGTGCACCAAAGAGTATAATTGCTACTCTAAAATACATCATTCCTAATTCTTTAGATTTACTGCCGGCAAATTCATTTGTTTTAATACTAGTGAGCATTGGTGCCTCCTGCTTTGAATTGATCAACTGTTTTTGAGAAGTTTCTAGGGAAACCGTTCGTGTCGATACTACTCATATGTTTAAGGAAAGCTACCAATCCTTTTGCTTCATCTGCAGTAATCCCAAGATCCGGCATCATACGTGCATGTGTAGGATACTGTGAAGGATGCTGCAAGAACTCAGCCATTGCTTCTTCAACCGTATTTTTCCCTGTCATACCCTGTAGTGGTCCACCATTTTGCCATGCCGGATCCAACCATGCTTTTGTAAGATCCGGTGCAAAGTATGCTCCATTCCCTAAAAGTGTGTGACAATTCATACAGTTCTTCGCTTGAGAAGTCAGTTTTCCAAGGTGAAGCAAGTCTGCTGCCTCTTGTTCACTCCACTCTTTTCCGAAGAATGGTTGTTTTTCCCCAATCACTGGTACCTCGTGCCCTCTTTTTTGACTCATTTTATAATCAATATGATAATTGATAACAGTCGGTCCCGGTACCCTTTTGGTTACCCCGTTCTTAAGATCTGCATCAGTACCCATAGTGATCTGTCCAAGCGTATCAAAAGTAAGCCAGATAAGCAATATTACTGCAAACCCTGTTACCCATGCTGCTGAACGTCGCCAAAATGGTATACTGGTCCAAACCGAAACATTTTCGTTAGCCATGTGTCCTCCTTTTTTATTATAGAACGCTTTTGAGCAAAGCCCGACAAACTACGCTGACACTGGGTCAACTTCAGCAGTTGGCTCATGCGACTGGTCGCATTTTGACTTTACACCAAAGTGTTCAATTTATTATTTTTCTTGTATGGTTTCATCTATTTTTTCGTAACGATCATCCGCAGCACTTATCAGATAAAAATAGAGGTGAGGAATAAAAAGATACGCTATCATCGCAACCATCAGTACTTTCATCGTAAAGTGGTTACTTTGAATAAGAACAGCGAAATCATACAAGAAGTAAGTTTGCAATGCCCAAAACAGATATCCGACAGGCATCCATTTTTTAGAAAAGTACCCCATTTTAGAGAGGGTAATGATCGCTGCATACCCTACGCCAAAAACGAGTACAAGTGTTGACTCTATAAAGATAGGTAAGAATTGATCTAACGCAATCTCAGGACGAATTATCAACGGTTCCATTATGTCTCCTATTGGATATCTATTTACTAAAGGGATCAAAACCCTAGAGCATACGAGTATTATGACAGTTTAGAAAAGTAATGGGATTGACATATATCAAGAAAATAGATAAAAATCATAAATTTTGATAATTTGATTAAGTAAAAATTATAGTGTTATTTTAGAAGAAAAAGTTATACTTTGGAAAAAGTCAAAAGTGCCAAATCTTGACATAGAAAAAATGAACTGGCAATAACCATTGTGTTCATGGGCTTCTTGAAAAATCATTGCCGAATCTATAGCTGCGACTCAAATGTATCAAAAACCTCCTAAACACAAGCGTTGTTACTATTTTAAAATTTTCTATTATCTGGATTTGGAAAGATACCCTGGCTTGACCAGAGGTGTTCTTTATTTAACAACACATCTTGCAGAAAAGAAAGGTCTTGAATAATTTGGAGAGACAAAGTTGTCTCCTTCCAATGACCAGTCCTTGGATTTTTGAATAATTACGATCTGTGCTACTTTTCGTTGCATTCTACTCTCACAAATAATAGGCATGTCTTTTTCAAATGCTTTCTTAACCTCTGTCATTCTACTGACAGTCATACTATAATGTGCACCGATCATAATAGCGATCACCAATGATACCCACATTAGCCCTTTTTTTACTGCCCCCTTTGCCATGAACGGTCTGCTGGTAACGAACAGTGTGATCAGTAGTACTATCGCTCCCAGTATAAGATATGCACCTTCTAAAAAGAAAAAGTTTTTCATTATATATGCCTCGTGTTTTAATAAAGTAATAGTAGCACACTTTAATTATACACAGATTGATATTCATCAAGCGATTTTTAGCCAAAAGGCTCTATACTTTCTAAAAATATCAATGAAGGTCCGTTATGAACTCAATGAAAAAATATCTTCCTATTGCACTACTCATAGGATTTATACTCTTTGGTCTTGATGCATTTTTCCAAAGTAAACCCAGTCCAAAGAATGAACGTATATATAAAACCGTACAACAATACAGTCCTTATTATTTGGATAAACGTTTCGGGGGACTTCAGATCATGAGTAAAGAAGACCCTGAATTTAAAGAGAAACCTACCAATATGACCCTATTTAAAGAGTTTGAACGGCTGGAAAAAGTGTGGGGAGAAAAACATCTGAAAATAGAAAACAATACTCTTATTATCTTGGATAATAACGGTTCACAACTTTCAAAACTGCCACTGCATAGCAAAGAAGAGATGGATTTTATACATCGATACTACGGAATATAAATCATGCAGAATATTGTGATTACTCTTGTTTTTTCTATTGTGATGCTGGTTTTTATGGCTTTTCCTGCTATGAAAATAGTAGAGTGGATAAAACCTAAAATAAACCTTTCTGAAAAATGGTATAACATTCTTCAAATACTACTTACTATACTTCTCTCTCTTATCATAGGACTCTTCCTTAAATTTGCATAACCGACTATTAACAACAATTTAGCTAAAATAATTCATTAATTTTGACTGCCTATGGGCATGTCTTGGAGCGAATAAGAATGAACAAAGCTAAATATATCTGGATGGATGGCGAACTTACACCTTGGGATGATGCAAAAGTGCATGTCCTTACACATACATTACACTATGGTAATGGTGCCATAGAAGGGACCAAAGCCTATAAAACTGTAGATGGAAGATGTGCGATTTTCAAGTTAAATGAACACACACAAAGACTTTTAAACTCATCTAAAATGACGCTTATGGATGTACCTTTTACACTTGAAGAGCTCAACGCTGCACAAATAAAACTCCTACAGGAGAATGAACTCTTTGACGGTGCCTATATCAGACCACTGGTTTATCTCGGGTATGGTGTTATGGGTCTCTATCATAAAGATGCTCCCGTTCAGGTTTCTATCTCTGCATGGGAATGGGGAGCGTATCTTGGTGAAGAGGGCCTTCGCAAAGGTGTAAGAGTAAAGATCTCATCCATGACAAGAACACCGAACACATCAGGTATGGGAAAAGCCAAAGCCGTAGCAAACTACCTGAACTCTCAAATGGCAAAATTTGAAGCAGTTGAAGCAGGATATGATGAAGCCCTTCTAAGAGATGACCAGGGCTACATTGCTGAAGCTTCAGGTGCATGCTTCTTCATGGTAAGGGATGGAAAGCTTATCTCTCCTCCAAGTGACAACACACTTGAGTCCATCACACAACAAACGGTGATAGACTTAGCCAATGATATGGGTATCGAAGTAGTAAGAAGACGTATTACCCGTGAAGAGATATACATCGCAGATGAAGCATTCTTTACAGGAACAGCTGCCGAAGTAACCCCTATCCGTGAAGTAGATGCACGTATCATTGGTGCCGGTTCACGTGGACCTATCACTGAAAAATTACAAACAGCCTATTTTGATGTAGTCGAAGGTAAGAATCCTGACTATATCCAACATTTAACCTATATAAACTAAAGGAAAATCATGCCAGCAGACATGAACGATTATTTTAAAAAAAAGAAACCGAGTAGCAACTCAAATAACAGTAACGACCGTAGTGGTGGAAACAGTTTCGAAAACCCACTGGGCAACATGGGAAAAGGTGCACCATGGATATTTATCGCCTTGGCGATAGGGTTTGCACTCTTTGTACTTAAACCATTTACCATTATCAATTCCGGTGAAGTAGGCATTAAAGTGACCACAGGTAAATTTGAAGAAAAACCTTTGAGCGCGGGATTGCACTTTTATATTCCTGTATTACAGAAGATCATTCCGGTCAATACACGTATCAGACTGATCACCTACAGTAACGATATGTCTACCGAACTGGGAGACAGATATAAAAGTTTTGAAGGCGGTCTAAGAAGAAACAGGGCCATACCTGTACTGGATAAAAGAGGTTTGACCGTCAACATCGACCTTGCAGTGCAGTATAGCCTCAAACCGGAATCTGCCCCTGCGACCATAGAAAAATGGGGTGCAAGCTGGGAAGAGAAGATCATCAACTCCAAAGTAAGAGAAGTTGTTAGAGATGTCGTAGGTCAATACACAGCAGAACAGCTTCCTGAAATGAGAAATGAGATCGCATCGGCTATCCAGACCAAAGTAAGGGAAAAAGTAGATGCTCTTCCTAACCAGCCTGTGGTACTTTCATCTGTAGAATTGAGAAATATCGTACTGCCTCCAAAGATCAAAGAGAAGATCGAAGAGGTTCAGGCAGCTAAACAGGATGTAACTATTGCAGAGCAGGAAAAAGAGAAAGCAAAACAGCAAGCACAAAAAGCAGCTGAAGTAGCACGTGGTGTAGCAGAGAAAAACCGTATTGAAGCACAGGGTGAAGCAGATAAGATCCGTATCGAAGCTGAAGAGCAGGCAAAAGCGAATAGACTCATCTCAGATTCACTTACTCCTGAACTTCTCCAGCTTGAGCAGATAAAAACACAGGGTAAGTTCAATGAAGCACTCAAAGTCAACAGAGATGCACAGATATTCCTTACACCTGGCGGTGCAGTACCTAACATCTGGGTAGATGCAAAAGGCAAAGAGCAGAAAGCCATTTCTGCACAACAATAAATTCAGTGAAGAGTGAAGAGTGAAGAGTGAAGAGTTGATGTATGCATTTTCTTTGAAAATGCTTTGATCTTCTCAACGCTTAACGCTCAACGCTCAACGCTGATAATTTCGGAGAAATTATCATGATGACCATCGATTGGAACAAAAACCCCCTCATCCCTGCCATTGCACAGGACAATGAAACAAACCAGGTACTTATGCTTGCCTATATGAATGAAGAAGCCTATAACCTTACTCTTTCAACTGGTTATGCCCATTATTTCAGCAGAAGTAAACAGCGCATCTGGAAAAAAGGTGAAAGTTCAGGACATACCCAGGAAGTCAAAGATGTATTACTTGACTGTGACGCCGATACCGTTATACTTAAAATAAAGCAAAATGGTGTAGCCTGTCATACAGGGCGTAAAAGCTGTTTCTTTACTTCTGTCATACAAGATAAAATCATCTTGGATAAAGAGGTAGATACAGATGCTATCTATGGTGTAGTGGACACACTCTACCATACCATTTTAGAGCGTAAAAATGCTCCGGCAGAAGCTAAATCATGGACAAAAAAGTTACTTGATGATAAAGAGCTCATGCTGAGCAAGATCCGTGAAGAAGCAGATGAAGTTTGTGTAGCCATTAACGAAGAGAGTGATGAACAGGTCATCTATGAATCTGCTGATCTGCTTTATCATACATTGGTGGGACTAGGATATAGAGAGATATCTCCGGACAGAGTCAAGCAAGAACTTGCCAGAAGATTTGGAATGAGCGGGATAGAGGAAAAAGAGGGACGAAAAAAATAATTCTCCCGTTATATAATATAAGTTAACCTCACTGAATAACTAATCTATGTCATCCTGAACCAGGTTCAGGATGACGTTGTTAATCGGAGATCTCAATTAACAGTCATTACAGCTAGGGCTTTTTGCGTTACCACCTGCAAAATACTTCCCGTCAAAACTTACAAGAGAATAATTTCTATCATTGCCAAGTGACTCTTTAAGCCCTTCTATAGAGAGGAAACCAAGTGTTGTAGCCCCTATCATTTCGGCTACCTTCTCTACACTGTTACTTGAAGAGATAAGCTCCACTTGTGTAGGAGTATCTATCCCATAGCGACAAGGATACTTTATCTCTGGTGCCGCAATGCGCATATGTACTTCTTTTGCCCCGGCATCAAGTAACATTCTGACAATTTGTTTAGAGGTAGTACCCCTTACAAGTGAATCATCAATAATGGCTACTCTTTTACCTGCAATAAGATGTTTTACCGGTGAAAGTTTAAGTTTCACTTTCAGATCACGTATCTCTTGAGTAGGTTCGATAAAAGTACGGCCAACATAATGATTACGTACTATACCCATCTCAAATGGCACACCAAGCCCCTCTGCATACCCTCTGGCAGCAGCTACACCACTGTCTGGCACAGGAAGTACGATATCCACGTCAGCAGGTGTCTCTTTAGCCAATCTGCGGCCCATCTCTAAACGCGTTTGATAAACATTTTTACCATCGATGATAGAATCTGGTCTTGCAAAATAGATATATTCAAAAGCACAAGGATGATAATCCGGTTCAAAAATCTGCTCAGATTTTGGTTCTTTACCTTCTTCAAAAATAAGCATCTCCCCTGGCTCTACATCACGTACAAACTCTGCTCCAACCAGATCAAATGCACACGTTTCACTTGCTACGATCCAGCCACCGTCCTTAAGTTTCCCTAAACTCAATGGTCTAATACCAAAACGATCACGGATTACAAACATTTTAGAACGACTTTGAATCGCTAGACAATACGCACCCTCTATCTTAGTAAGCATATCTTTGATACGATCAACCAATGCATCTTTTTGGCTTTTGGCGATAAGATGTACGATATTTTCTGTATCCATACCTGTTTGGAAAATAGCACCTTTATCGATGAGTTCATTACGTACTTCATACTTGTTTACAAGGTTACCATTATGTGCAATGGAGATCTCTCCAAGTTTATACTTTGCAAATACAGGCTGAGCATCCAAAACAGAGTCAGACCCTGCTGTAGAGTAACGGTTATGGCCAATAGCACAGTTACCGGAAAGAACCTCAAAGCAAGGCTCATCAAATACATCTGTCACAAGCCCTCTTTTTTTAATGAGATGGATCTTCTCTCCGTCTGCAGCAGAGATCCCTGAAGACTCTTGTCCGCGATGTTGCATTGAAAAGAGAGAGTAATACGCTATCTTTGAAGCATTTTTTGCACCATATACACCTACAATTGCACACATATTAAATTCCTAAACAGTCGTTGATAGAGTAGAGTCCACTCTCTTGATCTACAAGCCATTTCGCTGCACGAATAGCACCTTTTGAAAATGTCTCTCTACTCGTAGCAGTATGATTTAGTTCTAAAAACTCTCCATCATTATAGAAACCAACCGTATGTCTGCCTACTATGTCACCGCCACGCAGTGCCATAACTGCTATTTCATCTTTACTTCTTGCACCTATCTGGCCATCTCTACCCGATACACGTACAGCATCAAGATCCAATCCTCTACCTTTAGCTGCAAATTCACCCAATGTTAAAGCTGTACCACTTGGTGCATCTACTTTATATCTATGGTGCTGCTCTACGATCTCAATATCAAAATCTTTGAGTGTTGCAGCTACTTGCTCAACAAGTTGTTTGAGTAGTGCAATACCTGCTGACATATTTGATGCATAAAGTACCGGCATCTCTTTGGATGCTTCGGTTAAAAGATTTTGCTGATGTGCAGTAAATCCTGTCGTTGCGATCACCAATGGTGTAGGATTTTTTAATGCCTCTTCACAAAGTGTTTGTGTTGCCTGTGGTGCAGAAAAATCTATCACTATATCACAATGCTCCAGTAAAGCACTCATGCTGTTTGTAATAAAAACATCCGAGGGAACATCTACGGTCAATTCATCATATACATGCAGTGCTGTAAGCTCCAATCCGTCTTCTTCAAGTACATTCTTAATAAGGTGCTCACCCATTCTGCCTGTACTACCCACTATACCAACTTTTGCCATATTACGCTTGCTCCTGAATATATGAAATGACTTGAAGTGCTGCTACTGCACCATCACCCGCTGCTGACACCACTTGTTTAGGTGCTTCTATACGCATGTCACCTGCTGCAAAAAGTCCGGGAAGAGATGTTTTCATACTTAGATCAACGATCACCTGACCCCAATCATTCATCTTACAGATAAACTCACCCTTTTCATCTTTAAGCACAGCATTATTAACATCATGCCCTACAAATACAAAAAGACCCGGATTGTCCAACTGCGTGATCTCCCCTGCTTTATTTTTGATCTTTACTCCTGTTACACCCATTGCATCACCCAGGACTTCTTCAATAATACTGTCAGTAATAAGATGTATATTCTCTTTTCTTTTTACTCTGTCCACTGTTGAAGGTGCTGCCCTGAAGGTATCTCTTCTGTGTACGATATAAACATCTGAACAGATGTTGGAAAGATAATACGCTTCTTCAAGTGCTGTGTCACCGCCGCCAAGTACCGTGACCGGCTTGTCCTTGTAAAAGAAACCGTCACAGGTAGCACAGGTACTGACTCCTTTACCAAAAAATTCATCTTCACCTTTAAAGCCCGCTCTTTTGGGTGTACTTCCTGTACAAACAATAGCTGTTTTGGCTTCGACGGTCTCACCGCCTTCTAAGGTAATGGTAAAATATTCTCCTGTTTTTTCGACACGTTCCACTTTTTTCATCTCATGTTTGAGTCCAAAGTGGAAGCACTGTTTCTGCCAGGTATCCATAAAATCCATACCTGTTTTATCGTGCTCAAAAAATCCTGGATAATTTTCTATCTCAGAACTCTGGGTAATCTGTCCACCCGGCATACCCATCTCAAACATTGTTACATTTTTGAGTCCACCTCTTGTTGCATAGAGCCCTGCGGTCAAGCCCGCTGGTCCACCACCGATAATCGCACAATCTAACATTCTGAATCCTTAAAATGATTAAACAAATAATTATTGGAATTATACACTTTAAATACTTGGTTAATAATTTTAAAAAGGGATTTCAATTTGGAAGAAGAAAAGTGGGGAGAAAATCTCCTCACTCTTTAGACAACTTACAGTTGTGCGTTGATTTTTTCTGCAAATGCATCTTTAGAAGCTGCACCTACCATTTGATCTACCACTTCACCGTCTTTGAAGAAAAGGATCGCTGGGATTGATCTGATACCGTATTTTACAGCTAAGTCTTGTTGCTCATCTGTGTTTACTTTAGCGATAGTTGCTTTTCCGTCAAAATCTTCTGCCAATTCTTCTACAACTGGAGCGATCATTCTACAAGGTCCACACCATGGAGCCCAAAAGTCTACCATTGTTACACCCTCTGCTACTGTTGCATCAAAGTTTTCTGCTGTCAATTCTACATATTTTGCCATATTTATTCCTTTAAAATGTTATCTTGAAATTATATACTAATTTCATTAATGAACTGTTGTTATAACTTATCTTTGTTATTTTGTCAATAGTTTTTCTAGTTCTGTTAAAAATATACACTTTAGAACCTTATAACCAACCTAAGATACTCATAATGAGTTTTACAAATGTAAGTTTTTGCAAGAGGTTTTTAAAACTTAGCCTAGATAAAAGCCAGAGATGTTATGAGCACCTTGGGCCAGCTATAGGGTTCTACTGTGTAAAAATAGTGGTAGCGGGATTTCAGGATACTCTGCAGAGCGTGTACCCTCTATCACTTTAGTAGATGCACCTTTAACTGTATATACAAATGAGATCTTAAGCTTATCTGTTACATTTTTATTTGCCCTATGGAGAAGAAGAGAGTGAAAGATCACCACATCACCTCTTTGGAGTGTGGTAGATACTTTCTTCTTTATCAGTGGTATATTTTTATCAAACTCTTCCCTAAAATACTCTTTTTCATCAAACTGCTCAGACTTAAACTTTATCAGATGACTTCCCGGTATAAACTCCAAAACACCATTGTCACTATACTCATCATCCAAAGCTAACCATATACTTACAAGGTTATCATCTGAATAACGCCAATAGCGTCTATCTTGATGCCATCTTGTTTGTGTACTTTGATGAGGCATTTTGGTCATGATTGAGTTGTGATGTGCTGTAGTGATCACGACTTGATCATCTAAAATTTGCTGTAAAACAGGACGGATCTTCACCTCTTCCATCCACTCTTTAAAAAGAATATCCCGACTGTACACTTGTCGTAATCTTCGTACTGCAGCATGGACTTCTTTAGGCATACTTCTGTAGTCGGCTACCTCTGTACGATACTCTTTAGATTTATCACCATATCCCAACTCAGTCTCTATTGGCTCTATTTTATGTTTTAGGTGGGCTTTTGCTATATCCAAAATCGCTTCACATTTTTTTTTATCTGCAAAATTTCTTAAGATTAAAAAGCCATCTTGGTGAAATTGTTGAAGCTGTTCATCGGAAAGTATCATAATCCTGCCTTTAAAGTCTGATTGTAGAGGATTATAGCTAAAAAATTTAAAGTGTTACACTCTCAATAAACTCCACCTCGTCCCCTCGGACGATCAAAGCATCTACACTAAATGCCACATCTAACTTTTTGCTTTTCATATAATAGTGTGCAGAGTTTATCACTTTTCGAAGTTTTGCCGGAGTCACGTTATAGACGGGATCGAAGTCAGCTTTTCCACTTTTAACCTCTATGAAATGAAGTACATCATCCTTTTGGGCAATGATGTCTATCTCCCCCAACTTTCTGGCAAAATAGTTACGTTCCAAGATTACAAAGCCCTCTTGTTCTAAAAACTGTGTGGCAAGTGTTTCACTTTCGTCTCCGAAAAGTTTGGGAAGTTCACGCATCCTCTCCTCCTCTTAAAAATCCCATCACTTTTTCATCTGGCTTTTTAGTATCATTACTTTTGAGTACCGCGGAGAGCATATAAACACCGTTTTCGGTAAAGGCATAGGGCAAATATTTCCTATGTTTTCCTCGTCCTGTTTCTAAGGTCGCAAATTGCGACCTTAAAGAATCATACTCCTCTTGAGATAACCGAAACATAAAGTCATCAGGAAATCTTTCATAGTTTCTTTTAACCTGTTCATTAAGTCTTTTCAAGTCTACCTGATACAACACCGCCAAATCCTCATCAAGCATGATCTGCTTGCCTCTAAGTGTATAGATCTTGTGATGGATGGGTATAGGTAGCTCGTTCATATCTCCTCCTTTAATGTTGCAAATTGCAACTTCAAGTTTTATAAGGATAGTATGACTTAAGAAAAAGAAGATAAATGAAAATATGTCAGATTGTCATGTTTTTTAGTCAAACCTTTCTTTCTGTTTCAAAACAATAAACCTTATAAAATTATATATTTTATAAGGTTTTTGAACGCTCTTTTTTTTCATCGTATCAGATAGGTTTCTTTGGAGAAACTTTTTTGAGTTATGCTTAAAGTTATTTGAAATATAAAAATGATACTTCTTCTCTCCACATACAACCTAACTAAACCAAATACTAGTCTCGGCCATATGGCTTGCTATAGTTTACCTATTCTGCTATACTACACGCATTGAAAGATGATTTAGAGTTTCATCTTTGGCTTGACTTTTATTGCTAACCTTTAGTTTACAGTATCATCCTCCCGAAAGAACACTCCACATTATATTTTGAGCATTTCAGCAATGAAATGTATAAACAACTAAAGGAATTGCAATAGCAACTCAAGTAAATGGAACAGTAAAATGGTTCAACAGTGAAAAAGGTTTCGGTTTTATCGAACAAGAAAATGGTGGTGATGATGTATTTGTACACTATCGTCAAATTAATAGTAATGGTTACGACCGTGTTTCTCTGAATGAGGGTCAAAAAGTTACTTTTGAGATCGGTAAAAGCGAAAAAGGCTTACAAGCTGAAAACGTTACTGGTCTCTAAGACCATCAATGGGCAGAGAAATCTGTCCATATTTTAAACAATTTTATAAAGAGACTAATAGGTCTTTTTATGAATTGCTTACAAGGAAACGTATGAAAAGTAGAGAAACTGTTTTAGAAGCGTTAAAAGAAGGTAAAAATCTTATTAGTAGTATCACAGGGTTGCGATATACTCTGATTAATGGCATATTACATACTCGTCATAGTGAAAAAAATGACTGGAACGAAAGTGATCTTAATTTTTACAATCCACCATCTTGGCTCAACCTAAAAATAATAGAACCTGAATTCAACCCACTAGTGCAACACACCTAAGCCGAACTTTCAAGTTCTAAAATTGTAGCATAAAAAACTTCTGCAGGTGTTTTATATCCTAGAGCTTTTCTAGGTCTATAATTTAAATTGTTCTGAGCCTCTATGATTTGAGCTTGAGTAATAGCAATAAAATCACTACCTTTAGGAAAGAACTGACGTATAAGTCCATTAGTGTTTTCATTCAGTCCTCTCTCCCAAGAAGCATAAGGATGACAGAAGTAGTAATCAATATTTAGGGATTTAGCTATATTTTCATGTGCTGCAAACTCTTTTCCATTATCGCTTGTGATTGTATGTATCCATTGCTTCAAAGGCAAAAGCATTTCAACAAGTGCAGTTTCTACTAATGATGCCTGCTTATGAGGTATTTTTTTAATAAGAGCAAACTTAGACTTTCTATCTACAACCGTTAAAAGGGCTTGTTTGTGATGCTTGCCTATGACCAAATCAATCTCAAAGTCTCCAATACGTTGTTTGTTGTCAACCACACTTGGTCTCTCTTCTATAGAGCATTTATTGGGTATTTGTCCTCGTCTATCATTGCTTCCGTATCTTTTCTTGTAATGCTTATGTTTGTGACGAAGATGCAGATACAACTTTCCTCCATTATGTTTATCTTGAAGTAGATAGCGATAGATAGTCTCATGGCTTACAGTTGCTATGCCATCAATGCTCATTCGACCTGATATTTGCTCTGGTGACCAGTCAAGTTGTATCTTCTCTTTGATGTACTCTATTTGCAAAGAAGATAAACGCCTATGTTTTCTTTTGGATGCTTCACGTGTAGCAGAAAAAGATTGTGCTTGTTTGGGACGATAGCCTTTTTGTCCAGTGTTACGTTGTATCTCTCTACTGATAGTAGATCTATGCTTACCAATATTATCTGCAATAGCACTAAGCGTTAATCCTTCTTTGAGTAAAGCATAAATTTGGTATCTTTCTTGTTGGGTCAAACGATGATATTTCATATGCAACCTTTTAAATGTCAGAAGTTTAAAGGTCGTTTATATCATCTTTGACCTTATCACCTCTATTTTTAAAATGTTGCACTAGCTAGTTGAATTCAGGGAAGAAAAACCTACCAATTTATAGAGAAACAGAATCTCATAAACTCTGATGATCTAGATTAAAAAAACTCCACTCTAACATTAAAAAATACTGTCTTATTGTAAAATATAAAATTTTATGGGCTACTCTTTCACTAAAGGATTATCTGCAGATGATGGGGACTCAACTTCTGTCTCTTGTTCAGTATCATTTTTCTTGTTTAGCTTTTTCTGACGTTTTTCTTCTTTTTTCTTCTGCTTCTCGAGTTCTCGACCCCGTTTTTCATAAGAATAGTTTGTTTTAGCCATTAGTCATCACTTTCGCAGTATCTCTGCTATAGTCTATTTTGAAACACGATACACTATGAAGTTGCGTCGTGCACTGCTTTATTATGATGTAACAACATCCCATATACGGCTTATATTTTTTTAACTCCATACCACGTTGCACATCCATTTATACTCATTCCTATAAGTAGAGTAAATATTAAAAATAACAAAGATTTTTTATACTATGATCCTTGTTCTTAATATTATATCAAAAGTTAATAACTATTGAACCCTTTGAACAACCAAAGAAGTTCAATCATGTTTCAATATTTTAGTATCTAAAAAATGGAATCTAAGTTTTTAAGTGATTTCCCTCTAAAATATCCTCCATTTTTGAAGATATTGAAAACCTTATAATCTAACATATTTTATAAGGTTTGTTGTTGTAGCGACGTTTAAAGACCATTAACATGTATACTCCTATAGAAAATCTTATACAATGTTCTATATAGGAGGTTTTATAAGGAAAAGCATCATCAATATAAGGGAATTATATGTATTAGTAAAAAAGTAATTCTCTTCCACTTCCAAGGTCACAACCTGTGACCCTATAGATAAATTAACTACAAGCCACCTCATCCCCAACAGGAATCACCTCAACTTTCACCGACTTGAAACGTGCCGTCATAATCAGCTCATCACATTCATCCCCAAAAAGAGCATTTATGCGGCTTTTGGCATGATGAAAAGTACAGAAAAGTGTTTTTGATTTTACTTTCTCAGTAAATTTTACTGTCAATGCTTCACTCTCACCATACTCACTTTTTAAGATCACTCTGTCTCCGAGTTTCTCTTCATCTCCAAGCGGTGCGAGCAACACATCTTCATCGTATTTTGTATCTAGCTTGGAACTTCTTTTTGTTTGCGCTGCATTGTTATAATGTGCAAGTGTACGGCCTGTAGTCAGGTAATACCCCTCAAGAGAATCGTTATAGAACTTCTTATCAAGAATCTCCTGCACCATCCCTCTTGGTTCATACTGCTTATAGACATACTTCCCGAGCCCATCTTCTGTACGGAAATCCAACAGGTGCAGTACAGGTGTATCTTCATGGTAGATAGGCCACTGCATCCCTCTTTTTCGGTGACGCTCCAGTCTATAGTAGTCTGCCCCGGAAAATCTTCTTGGTGCCACCACCCTCACTTCATTCCAAACATCTTCACTGGTTTTAAAGTTAAAGTTCTCACCATCACCAAGTTTATCAGCCATTTGCGTAAGCACTTCCCAGTCATCAGGCAGGTCTGACTTTACAAGGGGTTGAGAAAGGTGCAGTCTTCTCATTGCATTCACATATACCCCTGTTTTTTCATAGGCGGACCTTACTCCTATGACAATATCTGCTTTTTTTGTCACATCTGTCATGAACAGTTCCTGTACCATCACAAATTCCAGCATATCCATAGCTTTGTCTATCTTGTTGATATTTGGATGGATATGCGTGATATCTTCTCCCATATTTAATAGTGCCTTGATACGCCCGTCCAACATTGCATCCATCAGCTGCGGCGTCATAAGTCCGTCTGCTTTCGGCTTCTGATAGTCCGGTGCAAAATAAGGCAGACAACCCATATCACAAGCTCCCTGAACATTGTTCTGTCCACGTAAAGGCATGAGTCCTGCACCTGTTTTACCTACATTCCCTGTCATAAGTGCCAAGTGTGTGATCGCCATTACTGCATATGAACCGTCCAGGTTTTGTGTAATACCGAGTCCCCAGAATATCATTGATTTTTTCACAGCATATTCTCTGGCGATATTAGGTATCATTTTTGCCAAATATTCATACCCTTCTATATCTTTAAAAAAGGCAGGATTTGCATAAGGATCATTCAGGATCTTCTCTTTAAATTCAGCAAAGCCTTTTGTTCTGTTAGCAATGAAACTTTCATCATAAAGTTCTTCATCCATGATAACATATGCCATCATATTGAGTATGAGCAAGTTTGATTCAAAAGGAATAACACAGTTATGTTTAGCCAATCTGGCCAACTTCGTTTCACGTACATCAATGACAGCCAGATTATTGTGTTTTTTTGCCATATCTACAATACGATTGGCAATGATAGGATGCGCTTCCATCGTATTGGAACCGATCACGATCATGAATTCTGTCTCATAAATATCATTGTAAGGATTGGTCGCTGCCCCCTCACCCATGGTTGCTCTCATTCCTTTTAGACTCGGAGAATGACATACCCTTGCACAGTTATCTACATGAGGAGAGTCCATGGTTTCACGACAGAATTTTTGAAATGCATACGCAGACTCACAAGAAGTTCTGGCTCCACCTATGGCACAAAAACTGTCACCGCCATACTGTTTTTTGATCTCATCCAGTTTCATGGCAGCGATGGTCGTAGCCGTATCAAGGTCACACGTCATATAGTCAGAATCCAACTCTGTCAACTTCTCAGATACAACTTCATTGATATGAGGATTTTTTTCTAAAAAAGATTTTTTGATACGAGGTTCCCTGATACGATCCTTTGCATCTACAAAGTCATATCCATATTTACCCTTTATACAAAGCTTCCCTTCAGAAACCACTCCATCTTTTTGGGCAAATATTTTTATGATCTTATTGTTTTCTACCACACCTGTAATATCACATCCCACACCACAGTAGGTACATACACTTTCTATCTCTTTACGCTCTTGTGAATCAATTTTTTTTGTCATTTTGTGCCCTTGAATGATGATTTATTACTAAATAAGATAAAATTTATCCTAATTAGCCTTAAGATAAAGATTTATTTAAGTAATACTAGCTAATATCTGTCAAATTATATCAAAAGGATTAACAATGTTTACAATTAATATAGATAAAGAGTGTGGATGTTTCAAAAAGAGTATCTACGAGAACAATAAAGTATTTACTTCAAAAGATGAAGCACTTATCCAGGCGCAACTTATGGTTAACCATATGAATACAAAATTTTGTCAGAAACATGAGTTCAGACTGAGTGAAGATGGTGAAAATTTTAAAATTGCTGTTGATGCAAAACAGGCAGAACACTCGGGCTGTTGTGGCGGAGGACATTGCTCCTGATCGCACCCACCGTAGGGGTAACCCTTGTGGTCACCCTTTGGATTCTTGCTATAGGGCAACCATAAGGGATTGCCCCTACACAAATTATTTAAAATTCCCAAACACAAGCGGTGCTTTTAGATCTAAAGTCTTCACTTCAGCCATTACTGCTTGCAGATCATCTATCTTTTTACCGGATACACGTACTTCATCCCCTTGTATAGAAGGAGTGACTTTGATCTTCATCGCCTTGATCGCTTTAACGATCTGTTTCGCTTCATCTTTGTCAATGGTATCTACGATACGATAGATCACTTTTGTGTTACCACCGGAGATCCCTTCAGTCTTTACCTCTTCGAGAGACTTTCCGGCAATACCTCTTTTAATGAGTTTAGAGATAAGTATATCTTTCAGTGCATCTATCTTTTGATCACTTGATGAACTGAGCGAAAGTGTTTTTGCCTGTTCATTCAGATCGATCTCTGCTTTTACACCCTTAAAATCAAAACGCGTAGCAACTTCTTTTTGTGCCATCACGATCGCATTTTTAAGCTCCATCATATCCAGCTTTGCCGTAATATCAAAATAGTGGTCTTTTGCCATCTTAACTCCTTTTTGAACCTTCTGAATAACCCCATGCATTCATAGTGGGTTCTATTTCTCAATCCTCATCATAGCGATCTCACCATGAACCACATCAAGTTTACTTAATGCAGCCATAGCATCCTGCATCTTACTCTCTTTACAAGAATGTGTTGTAAAGAGAAGTTTGGCAATATCTTCATTTTTGGTCGGTTTTTGCAGCATAGACTCGATGGAGATACCAAACTCACCTAAAGTAGAAGTAATAGCAGCCAAAACACCGCTTTGATCATCTACTTCCAATCTAAGATAGTATTGTGTCACAATCTCATCTTTACTAAGCAGTTTAAGACCACTTTCCAAGCCTTTTTTGTACCCAAGCATAGGTCCCTGGTTCCCACGGACAATGTCTACAATATCTGCGATCACAGCAGAAGCTGTCGCATCTCCACCGGCTCCGGGACCGTAATACATCGTCTCACCTACACGGTCACCTACGACAGTCACAGCATTCATCACCCCATCTACTTTGGCGATCATAGACTCTTGAGGTATCATGGTTGCATGTACTCTTAGCTCAACACCTTCACCTACTTTTTTGGCAATACCAAGCAGTTTTATCTCATACCCAAACTCTTTGGCAAAAGCCACATCTGTTTGTGTAATGTTCTGAATACCTTCAATGAGAATATCTTCAGGCTTTGCATCTATACCATATGCAATACTTGCCAAGATGAGTAACTTATGTGAAGCATCAAAACCACCCACATCAAAAGTAGGATCTGCTTCAGCATAACCTAACTCTTGAGCCTCTTTTAAGATAGCATCATATTGTGCACCCTCTTTTATCATCTTGGTAAGCATATAGTTACACGTACCGTTCATAATACCCTTAATGGACTCTATATGGTTTGCAGAAAGTCCTGTACGTAATGCACCGATGATAGGAATACCACCCGCTGTACTCGCTTCATACATGAAAGGTATATCACCTGCAAGAGCTTGCAGTTCATAACGGTGGTAGGCAAGAAGTGCTTTGTTCGCTGTAACAACCGCTTTACCATTTTTCAATGCTTTTTTTACCAGTGCATACGGCTCTTCAACCCCACCCATAAGCTCTACAACGATGTCTATTTCAGGATCATCTATCACATCAAGAGGATTGTCACTTAGTGAGATAGAAACCCCTCTCTCTTTAGAGAGATTTTTTACCACACCTGACTTGACAACAATCTTTTTACCCGCTCTTGCTTCGATAATATCACCATTCTCTTCAAGAATTTTGGCAACACTCGCTCCAACTGTACCTACACCTAAAATACCTATTTTTACCATACTATTTCTTCTCCGCTTCCAGCTCTTTAAGAAACTTTTTAATGTTTTTTGCCGCCTGACGGATACGTTTTTCGTTTTCAATAAGGGCAATACGTACATACTCATCACCATATTTTCCGAATCCTATACCCGGGCTTACAGCAACACCTGCATGAATGAGAAGCTGTTTTGAGAACTCTAAAGAGCCCATCTCTCTAGCCACTTCAGGAATTTTCCCCCAAATAAACATAGAGGCATTCGGTTTTGCCAAATGCCAACCTGCTTTACCGAATGCTTCTATCATTACATCACGTCTTTTTTCGTAACGCGGAATGATCTCTTTATCCGGGACATACCCATGCTCATCAAGTGCCACTGTTGCAGCGACCTGAATAGGTGTGAACATACCATAGTCAAGCCATGACTTAATACTCTGCAGCGCTCCTATGAGTTTTTTATTTCCGACAATAAATCCTACTCTCCAACCTGCCATATTGTAGGACTTGGAAAGAGTATAAGACTCAACTGCCACATCTTTTGCACCTTCTACTTCCATAATGGAAGGTGTTTTGTATCCATCAAACGTAATATCTGCATAGGCAATATCTGAAATAATATAAAAACGTTTCTTTTTTGCCAAAGCCACCAGTCTTTCATAAAACTGAGGGGTTACCGTTGCTGTAGTCGGATTGTGCGGGAAATTCACTACTAAAAATTTTGCCTGGGGTACAGAGTTGTCAAGTGCTTCTTCTATATCCGCCAGGAACCTGTCTTCATCCACTTCAAAAGTCTCTTCATCGAAAACAAGCTTCATCTTCTCAACATTTGCACCTGCCAGGATAAATGCCTGCGAGTGGATAGGATACGTTGGATCCGGAACGATAGCTACATCACCTGGATTCGTAATCGCTTGTATAAGGTGGACATATCCTTCTTTACTTCCCATCGTAGCAACGATCTCGGTATCCGGATCCAGGTCAACATTATATTTACGTTTATACCACTTGCTCATTGCCAAACGTAATTTATAGATCCCTTTACTTGCACTGTAGCCATGTGTTTTTGGTCTCTGTACTGTTTCACATAACTTGTCTATGATCGGTTGCGGAGTGGATGCATCCGGATTTCCCATAGAGAAATCAATGATATCCTCTCCTCTTCTTCTTGCAGACATCTTAAGCTCATTGATCTCCGCAAAAAGATACTTTGGTAATCGGTTTATCTTTTCAAATTGTATTTCATCAAACATTATATTCTCTCTTTTAAACTTTCTTCAGTATTCGTTCCGGTTTTTGTGATATTTGTATCTGTATGTGCTGGTGCTATGACACTTTCAATACTCAATTCTGTACTGTCATTGACTTCTTTAGGCATAAGAACCTGACTGATCTTTTCTTCACTGAACGGCAATAGTTCATTTAACTGTTTTTTGTCAAACTGTGTAAAAAAATACCAGGAAGCATATCCTAAAAGCATCAGAACAAACAGTAAGAACAGTTTGGATTTGCCTTTTTTCTCTTCCATGATGGGAAGCCCGAGTGTAACACTTTCCTCCTCATCACTGTTTTCTATATAGTGGGAAAGCGCCTGCTCTTTCAAGGTACTCAGGTCTGCTTTATATTCACGTTCTATGATAGAGATAAACCCTAGTGTTTTCACTTTTTTCAACGCATCAAAATCACCGGCTAAAAGTGCTTCAAGATTTTCTTCTGAAATATTGGTTCTCTTGCTGATCGCTTTTACACTGTTCTCTTCAAATATCTCATTTAACTGCATAACCCATCCTGTGTATTAAAATCGCTGCTGCCGCACTGACATTCAGAGAGTCAAATGCATGCTTCATCTCTATGGAGATCATATGATCGAGCTTTGATCTTGCTTTCTTGGAGAGTCCTTTCCCTTCGCTTCCCAGAACAAGCACTCGTTTAGGTTCAAATACCGTATCCTGTACTGCTTTGCCCTCCATGGCCGCACCATAGAAAGAAAAACCTACCTGTTGCAATTCATTGAAAACATCTAAAATATTATGTGTGACCATAAAAGGCATATCCAACAGTGCACCTGAACTCGTACGCGCAATGGCGGCAAAGTTCAATTGCTTCACTCCTGTGGCAATGATGGCATCTGCTCCAAGTGCATAGGCACTTCTTACGATCGCTCCGATATTCCCTACATCTGTCAGTCCGTCAAGCACCACAATAAAATCATTTTTCTTTATTGAGGAAAGGCTGCTTTGTTCAAAGTCGGAAACTTCAAGCAAAATACCCTGATGGTTCCCGCCCTTACTCATAGACTGAGCCCACTTCTCTTCCAGGAACTTGATCTTATCGTGGTGTTCATGAAATAGCTTTTGGGGAAGTATTCCTTTTTTAGCTACATAGACAGTAGTGATCGTATCCGGGTGTTGCTCTAAGGCATAAAGGCAAACCTGTTTTCCATAAATTATCATAGGTAAGATTTTACCTTTTTTTTGCTTTTACTGCGTTGTAACGGGAAAGGACTAATTTATGAGTTCGTTATACCACTCTTTTACACTCTTATCGCTCAGTTTTGCAAGAAGTTTTGCTTTGGCCTTTGGAGGCAGGTCCAACTGTAGGACCTCATTGAAATGAAGACTCTTTTCTGTAGCTTTTTTTGCACGTATGATCACAACCCACTCTCCGCGTATCGTGATCTCACGGAACTTTTCATCAAGCTCTTTGGCTGTGCCTTTAAAATAGGTTTGAAACTTTTTACTTATCTCTTTGGCTAAAAAAAGTTCTCTGTCTCCATCCATGGCAGCTACCTCTTTCAGAAATTTTTCCAAACGGTGGGGAGACTCGTAGAGTACTGTATTGTAACCATTGTTCATTGCTTCGTTCAACGCAGCACTTCTATCTGATCCTTTATGCGGCAAAAAACCGAAAAAAAGAAATTTTCCCTCTTCAAAACCGCTGGCCGCATATGCTGTGGTCACGGCACTTGCTCCGGGAAGCACATCATAAATGATATTGTTTTTTTGGCAATAAGCTACCAGTATCTGCCCGGGATCAGAGATCACAGGCATCCCCGCATCACTGACATAGACCACTTCTTTTGAACCCAGAACAGTACCAAATTGTTCTAAACGTTCTTTTCCGTTATGTTCATTAAAAGAGTAGAACTCTGCATCAGGATACGTCATATCAAACCGCTCTTCCAAAAGTCGTAAAAGCCGTTTGGTCTGACGTGTATCTTCACATAAAAACAGTTCAGCTTTTTCAAAAAGCTTCATAGCTCTGATAGTAATATCTTGGGGATTTCCAATAGGAGTGGGGATAAAGGTTAACATAATTAGGTACTTTGTCAGGTGAAGAGAATAAGTGACTAGTTGCTTGAGCCTGCTGCTGAAGCAAACTTAGCGTTAGCGTAAGCATAGAGGGCTTTGCTCTCTATGCGGTCAAACTTGATGTGATTAAGATAGTTTGTATTTATTTTTAAACTTCTCAACTCTACCTGCAGCATCAAGAATTTTCTCAGAACCTGTAAAGAATGGGTGACACTCATTACAAATATCGATACTCATTTCTGATTTATTTGTTCTAATTTCAAACTTGTTTCCACAAGCACATGTAACTTTACATTCCATATATTCCGGGTGAATATCTTTTCTCATTTTGAGACCTTTTAGTTTATTTTTAAAACGCAACCAGTTGCGTGAGCCGACTGTTGAAGTCTGCTTTTAATGACAGGCAACTAACCTGTTCCAGTCAATGACTCTTCCATATTTGCAAGCAAACAGGGTCGTTGCAACGCTCTGGGCGAGACAACTTTAGGGCGAAATTATAGCAAAAAATGTTTAAAATATTATAAAAGAAATTCACAGAAGCAGTTTAGAAGCCACCGCACAGACAGCACTTTCACTTTTAAGCACCAAAGGTGTATCAAACCCTATAATATTTTCAGCAGGGAAAAGGGCTGCTTCATCTTCATGAAAACCGCCTTCACACCCTATGACTATGGTATCTATATCACTATTTGAAATAAAGTTGTTTTCAGAAAAATTCAACATTTTACTTTCTGGATTTTCTTTCAAAAAACTTTCCATATCTTCAGCCGTTTCCAGTTTCATCATCTCGGATCTACCTGATTGTTGTGAAGAGTTAAGCAAAATCTTCTCAAAACGTTTGAAATCCAATTTAAAACTTTTTTGTGAACGTTTGCAGTAGATAAATGTGATCTTATCTACACCCATTTCATTGAGTGACGGCAGTACTTTTTCAATATTTTTGGGGTCTATCACACACCAGCCTATATGCAGTGATCTGGGAGCTTTTACTTCAAGTACCTGGCTCTCTTGCAGTTCCAGCATGACAGAACGCTTGTCTATGAAGGTAACTTCATAGCGATGCAACAGTCCATCTTCCAAATTACGCAAATAAAGGATGTCATCTAGCTTGTGCCTGCGTACCTTGAAGATGTAACGATGCTCATCACCGGTGAGGGTAAGTTGAGGCTTTCCTGCCTCTTTATGATAGAGATATAACATATTCCAACCTATAGTGCCATAACACCTTTGGCTTTAAGTACCATAAGTACAACCATGACAGCCACAAGCAGGATTTGTACCGCTGAGATCTTGAGAAAAGCCCCTTTAAGCAGTTTATGGGTATCTGCGTTTTGGAGATTGGCTATTTTAATAAGTTTGTATTTGCGTATCTCTATATACATCAATACCGCCCAGATCACGATCATTATGATCGTACTCAATGTCAATCCAAGCTCACCCGTTACCATCGCGATAAGTCCTGTAAAGGCTATCATCGTAGCGATCGCCTGGAAGATCATCGTGTAAATAAAACTTGCCTTTCTAAAACCCAATGGATTTTTTGCCGTCATCGCAGGGATGAGCAACCCCCCTGCTAAAAAACCTAAAAAAGCTTTGACCAATATACTATGCGATACTATCATCTCTTCTAACATTATTTATTCCTTATTAATTATATCTGTTTAAAAGCGGATTATACTCTATGTTTGTTATAATCCTTATAATTCAATTATAAAGGCTTACAATGGCTGTTTCTATAACCGAAGCATTAGATATTATCTACACTAACTGTACTCCTGTCTCTACTGAAATCATTCCTATTGAAATGACTTTAGGACGTATCATGGCTAAAGACTCTATTGCTACTTTTGACTTACCCCGTTTTGACAACTCTGCCATGGATGGATATGCTGTCAAATGTATTGATGCAGATACGACAGTCACCAGCAATGAAGTCATTTATGCAGGCGATAACCCGGAAATGACACTGCAACCCAAAACAGCGATAAAGATCATGACCGGTGCACCTATCCCAGACGGATGTGAAGCGATCATCCCTATAGAGAATGTCACTGTAGAAGGAGATCAGGTCACCCTGCCCGCCACTATAGATAAAGATGCGCATATCAGAAGAGCCGGAGAAGATGTCAAAAGCGGGACTGTTTATCTTCACAAAGGAGAAAAAGTAACAGCCTACAGCATTGCTCTGCTGGCCAGTCAAGGGATAACGCATCTCACTGTATATCGCAAGATAAAAGTAGCCGTTTTTGGTACAGGGGATGAACTGCGTCCTCATTTTGAAAAAATAGAGCCTCACCAACTCTACAACTCAAATACACCCATGTTCCTTGCCCGTGCAAAAGAACTGGGATGTGATGTGCGCTATATTCCAAGCAGTGGTGATACGATAGAGTCTTTGGAAAGTTCTATCACATCAGCACTGGATGCAGACATTATTATCACCTCTGGCGGTGTAAGTATGGGAGATAGGGATTTTACTAAAGAAGCATTTGGAAACTTAGGAATGAAACTCTATTTTGATAAAGTTGACATTAAACCGGGGAAGCCCACTGCTTTTGGAAAAATAGGTAGTACCGCTATTATCAACCTGCCGGGGAACCCTTTGGCATCCATGGTCAATTATGAGATTTTTATCCGTGCAGTGATACATAAAATGTCTGGAATAAATGCTTTCTATCATAGTACAATGGTAACAACCATGAGAGAGGACTCCAGACTAAGAAAAGGAAAATACAGTGTACGTCTGGGAAGCTTTGACGGCAAAACATTCATGCCGCTAAAACAACAGTTGCCGGGCATGGTTTCACCTATGCAAAAAGCGGATGCTATGATCATCACTACACCCGATGTAGATTTCCTTCCTAAAGGAATGAAGGTTAAAATGATTCCAATTTGTTGGGAATTAACCAATTGTGAAAAAGAGGATCTATTTACAACTTAAACGAACAAGTACCTCTAATTCCATTAAGTTAAGAAATTTTTTACTACTCTGTCATTCCACTTAACTTCATAGCCATAAAGGGGGCCCTCTAAACTTTTTTAGGATTTGTCAGTAATGTATGCTTGATAAGTTTATCCCAAAGTTCAGTATCGCTCCATTCACGTTTCACTTGTTCGGAAAAAATAATATCTTCCAACTTTATTGTTCCCATCAGTTCACTGTGGGCATCTTCTTTAAAACCTTGCGCATATCCTGTCTCCGTCTCATGTACGATGATACTGTGAAGCTTTACTTCCCTTTCCCCATTTTGCATATTTGTACAAGCCAGAACACGTTCTACCATAAGGTAAATGACACGCGAAAACTGTTCGGCAGAAGGAGACACAGGAAGTTCTACCCATCTATGACTGTATTTTTTCATCGCTTCTATATAATGAGCATCATCTTTTGACCAAAGTGTGATCGCATGGTCGAAAGAGTCTATCAGCTCTTTAATGTAGAGTTTCGTCAAACCAAAATCATATACCATCTGTCCATTATCCAGGTAATTAGATTCAAGCAACACTTCAACTTTATAAGAATGACCGTGTATATTTTCACTACAGCGTTGTGTAGAACAGCCTCGAACAATATGGGCATTTTCAAATTTAAAAAGTTTTCGTATTAACATCTGTGTCCTTAATAGGAGTATATCGATCTGATTCTAACCAATATAACTTAAGGAGAGCTATAACTTATACTTTTACCCGGGTAATCCGTCAGCACGAGGACTCAATAACCATTTAAAATAAATAGCAATATAGATAACAAAAGGTACACTCCAGACCAAAGCTGAACTCATATACAATGTGCTTGCAGCTTCAGGGTAGAATGCCACGGATGTTCTAAGTGCTGTTGCTACCAAGATAAGAAAAATACTTAAACAGATCCAGTTATTTCTCTCTTTGGCGATATCTCTTCCTGTATGGACAATGGTGACTACAATCATAACAAGATAAAAAGAGAGTGTCCATGCTCCACTGGTGAGTACATGTAGGAAATCTCCATTATTGTAGTGCATACCGGTGAGATAATTGTATCCTATCAGTCCATAGCCTATGGCAATAAGTACGGGTACAGTTATTAACGCACGAATAAGTCTTTTGCCCAAAATATTCTCTTCATCATAGGCGATAAAGTCATTGAATATCGCCAGACTTGCACTTGCCGTACCCAAAGCGATCCACCCCAACACCCTGTTGCCGGGGTAGAAGAATTCTACGGTGGCAAAAAGTGCGATCATGAACATGGTTAGATTATACGCAGGTGGCCTGGCAAAGAAGATCTCTTCATTTTTTTCTTCCAGTTCTATGATTTCATTGACCGCTTCAATATTCACACGACGGATAGCCAACAAGATAAGCACCAAAAAAACCGCCAGGGAAATTTTGAGTATCTCCAAAGCAGGCGTCTGTACAAATCCAAGTACAGAAAGGTAGAACCATATCTGTGCCACTTGAACCGCTACAAAACCATACGCTACGCTCACATGCCTTTTGGCAGGGTCTTTGAAGATAGGCTTGGCTACCAGCGCAGTCAGCCATGCAAAAAGGAATATATTGATAACAGTAGAGGGGTAAGGCGTAATAATATCCATGAGCCAAAAGCTTACTCTGCCTGCTATCCACAATCCAAAGAGATTGCGTAACGTTTTACCCACTACCGGGATGGTTCCCGGATAAAGTTCCGGAGCCCCGGTAAAGATAAATGCCGCCATACCCAAAAAGCCTACACCAAACAGCATTTCATAAATATGCCAACTGAGTGTATCACCAATAAACGGCAAAGTAATGTAACCACTGTAGTAGAGTCCCCACAATACAATAGAGAGTATCATATAGGGAGCCATCAGTAAAAAAGCCGGACGAAAGCCATAAGCCAGATAAATTGGAACATCACCCTCAGGGTAGGATTCGTAGTGTTTTGTCGCTGCCATTATTTAAACTCCAGTTCAAATGTCTCTATGATCTCTCTGTCACTGAGAAGTTTTGCTGTTTGAGTATAAACATACTCATCATCTCTTTGGGATTGAGGTACATCAAATTCAAATATCTTTACTATTCTTCCCGGATCAGGAGCAAGCAGCAGTATCTTGTCACTGAGCCTGATCGCCTCCATAATATCATGGGTAATGAAAAAGATAGTAATCTCTTTATCTGCTATGAGCTCCATCACATGGTCTTGCAGTTCTCTTTTAAGACCAATATCAAGCGCTGAGAAAGGTTCATCCAGAAACAGCAGTTTGGGTTTGGTCACCAGTGCTCTGGCAAAGGAAACCCGTTGGCTCATACCACCACTGAGTTCTTTGGGGAACTTCTCGAAGTCACTCTCTTCAAGATCGAATTTCAAAGCGATCTCTTTTGCTCTTGCTTCTCTCTCCTGAGAAGATACACCCATAGCTTTGAGTCCAAAGGCGATATTGTCTATCACATTTTTCCATGGAAGGAGTCTAGGGTCTTGAAAGGCAATGGCTTGTGTCTCAAAACTATTTTCTATCTTTCCATCCTGCCTGTCAAGCAGTCCGGAACAGAGACGGAGCAGTGTTGTCTTTCCTCCACCGCTGGGTCCGACAATGGAGACGACTTCCCCTTCCTTGATCTCAAAGTTGATATTATCCAAAATGGTATCATATCCGAAAGAGAAGCTCAGGTTCTCTACTTTTAATCTCGCCATTTTTCCACCTCTCTTTTGATAGGTTCGAGAAAGATATATTCTGCAACCATTAGTAAGCCGACCATTGCAACAACAATAGCAAGAGCCGAAGCCGTATCAAGCTGACTTCTAGCCATTGCCAAGTCTGCACCCAAACCATCACTTGTGGCTAAAAGTTCTGCCATCACAACGATCTTCCATGCCATACCAAGCGCAGCCACCCATGCAGGAAAAACATAAGAGAAGATATGAGGTAGATAAATGTCGAAAAACTTCATCATAAGCGGTACTTTAAATATGTCTGCCATCTCTTCAAACTTGTCTTCAAGTGTTCTTGTACCCTGTAAGGCACCTACAAAAACAATAGGCAAAGAGGCAACAATTACTGTAAACTCAACCGTTGCATCTCCCATACCAAACCAGATCATAGCAAGAACGATCCATGCAATAGGAGGCATTCCCATCAAAATGGTCACGATAGGACGACTGACAATAGAAGCAGTAACAAAAAATCCGGCAAGCAGTCCCAAAGCAGTCCCAACCACCAAGGAGATTCCAAACCCGACCATCGCACGGCGAAGCGTGATCATCAGGCCTTGTGTAAAATCGGGGTCTTTAAAAAGTGTCGCGAGCGTATGGAATGTCTCAAGCGGGGAAGGAAGAATCATATCCCCATAGACTTGATTACCTATATCCCAAGCTGCAATAAAAAGGAATATCGAAGCAATCGCTCCCCAACCACTCCAAAGATAGGCAGGGAAATCTCTTAGAATTTTTAAAAGTGATTTCACTTTAGTTAGTCCTTTATATAAAATGCTTCATCGGGTACTGATCCTCCGATGATCTTTGGGTTGTCTTCTTTAAGCACATTAAAGAAGAAATTGAGTTCTTCTTGAGAGTCTATGGCTCTTTTTACATCAAGTTGCACATGGTCTATGGAGTCGGTAATAGCATCCGCATTGAACATTTCAACATATTTTACTATCAATTCACCAGACTCTTTTTTATGTGTTTTATACCACTGCATCGCTTTGGTATATGCTTCTTCAAAGGCTTTAACAATCTCTTTTTTCTCTATCATGTCACCAACCACTGCCATACCTGCCTGTGGTATTTTTGCTTCTCTGTTATAGATATCTCCCCACTCATCTTGCAAATCTATCCCTCTAAAAACAGTCGGTGCAATGATGCTTACAGGAAACGATTTGGTTTTTCTAAGTACCATGGAAGTTGCAGGTTCAGGCAGTAAAATATTGTCCGCTCTTCTCATAATGAGCTGTTGTGCCGCATCCATAGGGTTGGAGACATAGATAAGCTTGATATCCTCTTTTCCCAATCCTTTTTTCTTCATCACGGCTCTAAGCACGATATCAGGCATATCACCACGCCAAGGCACAACAAGCTCTTGCCCTTTAAGATCTTCAATATGCTTGACTTTCTTATCTCTGACAAGTATTTTTAAAATACCCCACACAGAGACATTGAGCATTTTGATCAGCTGTTTTTTGTTGTAGAGAATAGAAGCGACATTGGTAGGTACGGCTACGAAGTCCACCTCTTTGTTGATGATCATCGCCCGAAGCTGATCGGGATTTTTCCACATTTTGAACTCAACCTTATCGGCATACTCTTTAAGTACACCATCCTCTATCATCTTAAAGACGGGGTGCGAAACATTGGCAGCAGGTCCTGCAATAATGATCTTTTCCAGCTTCTGTGATGCTATTGAGAGTGTCAAAAGCACAGAGAGTATGAGTAATATTTTTTTCATAGTAAATCCTTTTATTTTACGTATTATACGATTTTGATATTAATTATCATTGATTTATATCAAGATTTTATTATTTTGATAATTATTATTAATATATAAGAGTATTTATTATATAGTTCTGAATATCGTTATCATTAAGGTAAATAAGATATTAATTTTTAGAGGAATAATTATGAAAAAAATAACAACGATACTCTCTCTGGGAGTCATACTGGGAATAACACAACTTAGTGCAGATGTAATGCCGGGGATTAACTCAAAAGGTGGAGGGATGCTGCTTCCGGAGGGCAAGATGAAGATAGTCTACAAATATATCAATTTTGACCGAAACAGTATGTTTGACGGTTCAAATGAAGTGCCAAACAAGGAGCAGTTGGATGCTACGGCAAATATAAATTTACTTGTATTGAATTATGGGGTAACGAATGATTTCAATATTGCACTGGCAGTGCCGCATAAAAGTATTGAAGCCACAGCAAAACTTGGGGAAAACAATGTGGCTATTGAGAACAGCGGAATAGGTGATATTCTCTTAATGGGAAGATATAAACTCACTGATCTTAAACAGGATGGTTATCAGACTGCGTTAAAGATTGGGGTAAAACTGCCTACCGGTTCAACAGATGAGGGGTTTAAAAAAGCACCGCCATTTGCTCTTAATGTCAATACACCCCTGCCAACGCAGATGGGAACAGGTGCAGCAGAATACAAACTGGGGATCGGGATTTCAAAACTCTTCGGGAATGCCAGACTGGATGCGAATGCTATGTTTACCTACAGACCGGAAGCAGAACATGATTATGACTTTGGAAATGAGTTTTCCTATAATATAGGCTATATCCATGCCCTAAGCAAAAAGTTTAATATCGGACTTGAATATAACGGTAAGTACAATTCCAAAACAGATATGGGAGATGATACCAACCCGATGTTGCGTCAAATGCTACCATTCAAAGCATTCAGCGGTACGGTCGGCTACCTAACTCCACAGGTTCAATTCTTGCCGTTTGGAAAACCTAAAATACATTTGGATCTCGGTGTTTCTCTCTTGCTTCATGAGAATGTAAAAGAGTATCAGCCATTGGAAAAGAAACGGTTTATTGTTCGGTTTGGGTATTTGTTTAAATGACTGCTTACTGCAGGGTAACAACTCTGCAGTTTAAGACTATATTTTACACCCTCTTCCGGCAATATCCTCCAAACTTGATTCCCGAAACATTTTTTGCAGTAAAAGTTTTGGTTCCATCCATTGATCATGCAAGGCACATTTACACAGGCCATTGCAAAATCCTATACCCAAAACACACTGCTCGTCTTTAATAGAATCGTTAAAGATATCCAAAATATCACTCACCATGATTTCAGAGGTTTTCTTTTCAAATTTATATCCACCTTCTCTTCCCCGTATGGATACTACTAAACCAACTTTCACAAGTTCCGTCATGATTTTAGTCAAAAATTTATAGGGTATATATAATGCTTCAGCCAGTTCTGTAGCATTCATGAGTTTAGAATCTTTTTGATCTGCCATATAAGCTAAGATTCTTATAGCATATTTGGAACTGTTACTCAATTGCATATGACTCCTTTAAATTATCATTTATACATCATATTATACAAAAAAAAATATAATTACTACTTAAAGGTAGAATTAATCTTATCTTGCTAATATTCCAATTACTACTCAATGGTAGAATTTTAAAAGAGGATAATCCATGACTGAACGTATAACGAAAAGTATGGCAAAAAACATCTATTATGGTGGCGGTACATTCGCACTTATGATATTTATTGCCCTTACTTTTGATACTGTACATCAAATTCCAAAACGATCAAATCAGCAGAATATGACAGAGAGTGTTGTAGCTGGGAAAAAACTTTGGGAGAAAAACGACTGTGTCGGTTGTCATACTATTGTGGGAGAAGGCGCATATTATGCACCGGAACTCATGAATGTATTTCAAAGAAGAGGAGCTTCAGATGAAGCAACATTTAAAGCTTATATGCAAGGGTGGATGGCTGCACAACCGCTTAGTGCACCAAATAGAAGAAAGATGCCACAGTTTCATTTAACTCCGGCAGAAGTCGATCATTTATCAGACTTTTTAATTTGGACATCAAAAGTAAATGCCAATGACTGGCCACCAACAATTGAAGGGTAGGACGAAGATATGAAATATACTTCACAAGCGGTCGCAAAACCGTATTTTATTTTTGCGTTGATTCTTCTAGCTGGAGAAATTCTTTTTGGTTTACTTATGGGTATTCAGTATATTTGGGGAGATTTTTTATTCCCGTTGATCCCGTTTAATGTATTGAGAATGGTGCATACAAACTTACTCATAGTATTGTTGTTATTCGGTTTTATGGGCGCAACCTATTATTTAGTGCCTGAAGAAACAGAAACGGAACTTTGGAGTCCAAAATTAGCGATTATTACATTTTGGGTATTTGCAGCAGCTGGTGTTGCTACTATTTTAGGTTACTTATTTGTACCTTATGCAGAACTGACTGAGCTTACATTCAACAATCTTTTACCTACTATGGGTAGAGAGTTCTTAGAACAGCCCTTGCCAACCAAAGTCGGTATTGTTATCGTTGTTTTATCCTATCTTTTAAATGTTACTATGACGGTAATTAAAGGTAGAAAAACGGTTATCACTACTGTTCTACTTACAGGATTGTTAGGTTTAGCAGTTTTCTTTCTTTTTGCATTTTATGTACCTGATAACCTCATTATGGATAAATTCTTCTGGTGGTTTACAGTACACTTATGGGTTGAAGCGACTTGGGAACTTATTCTTGGTGCCATTTTGGCATTTGTACTGATCAAAGTGACCGGTGTGGACAGAGAACATATTGACAAATGGTTGTATTTAATCATCGCTATGACCATGGTATCGGGTATCTTGGGAACGGGTCACCACTTCTTCTATATGGGTGCTCCTGAATATTGGTTATGGATCGGGTCTATCTCATCTGCTGTTGAGCCTTTACCGTTTTTACTGATGATTCTTTTTGCATTTACTATGGCAAGAGACAGAAAAATCAAACATGACAATGAAATGGCTCTTACCTGGGCTAAAGGTACTGCAGTGATGGGATTCATCGGGGCTGGAGTCTGGGGATTTTTCCATACCTTGGCACCTGTTAATATGTTTACTCACGGTACTCAACTTACTGCTGCTCATGGTCACTTGTCTTTTTATGGTGCATATGTAATGATTATATTTACAATGATCTCTTATGCTATGCCGATTTTAAGAGGTCGTCCTCATGGTAACTGCAAAAAAGCACAAAAAGTAGAATTAGCTTCATTTTGGATAATGAATATCGGTATGGTAGGTCTTACACTGGCTCTAAGCGCTGCCGGTATCGTACAAATCCTGGACCAAAGAGTTGGAACTGAACTTATAGGGTTCATGGAATCTCAAGAATCTATAGCAGGTATTTATATGATTCGTGCCGGTTTCGGAGTTCTTGTATTTGCAGGACTGCTTACTTACTTTTACAGTTTCTTTGTAAAAGAAGAACCACAACAAGCGTAGTTGGGGATAAAGAAAAATGCTTCACTATTGGCTTGAGTTTGAAGAAAGTATCGGTAAGGTTTGGGACAACTACCTGAACAGGAAAGTACATAAATTTCATGAAGAGCAAAAAGTCTATTTTGAAGATATCAGTAAGTCATTAAATATTTTTCATCGCCTTATGGGTGGTGAAAAAGCAAAAGAGCTACAAATTACAGACAAAAGATATGTCGAGACTTCCAGAACTCTCCTGCAAAAAATATCATTTTTGGGAAAAGAGTTTTTTTTAACATGGCAAGATGAAGAGTCTGTTTATCTGCCTGCATCTTTTGCCTATTTTTCTACAAAAGAAGAGAATGAGATGCTCTACTACTGGCTTGTGGCTATGGCAACACAAGTAGAGAATGTTACGAACCATAATCTCATAGAACAAAATCTAAAGGCTATGCACTACCTCACAAAACGCTACAGTGGATTCGATATTTTTTACAAGCAATCGAGCCAGTATCTTATGGATAAATATGAGCAATTGTCATTTCTTAAATCTTTAGATGAGCAATCAAATCAAGATTTAACAAATGATTATCCCAATCCCCTCTGGATATATCCGCCAGCCATTACGCTAAATTATGCAAATAATATTGAAGATGAAGAACAGGAAGAGCCAATAAGAGAAGAGGGTAAAGACAAATCTGAAGAGCTGCATATGAAAAAGCAGACGAATCAGATAGATGACAAGCATGAAACAGACGGTTTTTTGGCTTTTTTACCGGAATCTTTGATGAGTATTTTTGAACAGGTCAATGTGGACAGATGCGAAGATGACAGTTTTGATGAAGACGCACTCTATCATGCTGAAGATCTAGATGAGATAACCATAGGACAAAAGCAGGCAAATTTATCGGCACGAATTAAAATGGATTTGGAGTTATTACCCGATACAACCGTTCTATATCCTCTAGGCAAAGGGCATTTCATAGATGAATGGGATTATTTAAAATCTGAATACTTGGTAAAATATGTACGTATTTTACCTCAGGTAACTACAAATGTAATACCTACAGAACTGCCCGTAAGACTGAAAAAAACGGTACGGAAAATTCAAGGAGAATTAGATCTTTTGCAGCTCGATCGCATAAAAAATGACAATCTCCCTTATGGTGATGAGATCAATATTGACAGTTGGATAGAATATTTCGGGCATCAAAACAAATCGATGCATCATCAAAAATTTTATACAACTTTTGAAAAAAAGACACGAGACATGTCCACATTGATTTTGGCAGATATTTCTCTCTCTACGGAGGGTGGTATCACACAGGAAGTACGGATCATTGATGTTATCAAAGATTCTTTGATGGTTTTTAGTGAAGCTCTTGAAAAACTCCAGGATAAATTTGCCATTTATACTTTCTCGTCACTGCAAAACAAAAAGGTTTATTTTAATATCATCAAAAATTTCAAAGATAAATATGATGCGTTGATTCGCGGAAGAATAGACACCATTAAACCGCAATACTATACACGAATGGGTGCAGCCATAAGAGAATCTGCCAAAATCTTAGACAAACAACAAAGTGCCAATAAATTGCTTTTAATCATAAGTGACGGTAAGCCAAATGATGAAGATAGGTATGATGGGAGATACGGCATAGAAGATACAAAAAAAGCGCTTGAAGAAGTGAAACAAAAAGGCATCACTCCTTTTTGTATTACCGTTGATCTGGACGCAAAAGAGTATTTGGGATACTTATTTGGAAGAAACGGCTATGCCGTTGTACGGGATGGTCAGAAGTTACCAAAAGTACTTACCGAAGTCTATATAAACTTAACAAAATAAAAAGGAAAAAAATGTCAAAAACATATTATCTGCCTCAATCCAATGAAGTGGAACTTTTTAAAGCCGCAGCACAGATGAACCTGCCTGTTTTAATCAAGGGTCCAACTGGATGCGGTAAAACCAGATTTATTGAATCTATGGGTGAAGAACTTGGACGTGATGTGTATACAGTTGTTTGTCATGATGATCTAAGTGCAGCCGATCTGGTTGGCCGCCATCTTATAGATGAAAATGGTACCTATTGGCAGGATGGTCCTTTAACCAAAGCTGTAAGAAATGGCGGTATATGTTACATCGATGAAATCATTGAAGCCAGAAAAGATACGACTGTTGTGCTTCACTCTCTAGCAGATTACCGTAGAGTGCTGCCGATAGACAGAACAGGTGAAACGATAGAAGCGCATCCTGACTTTATGCTTGTGGTTTCTTACAATCCCGGGTATCAAAATGTACTCAAAGGGATGAAGCCGAGTACCAAACAGCGTTTTATTTCACTCAGTTTTAATTATCCCAAAGCAGAGATAGAAAAAGAAGTGCTTATGAAAGAGAGTGGTATTGATGAAGCAACAGCGCAAAAACTTGTAGATATAGCCGGAGAGATCAGACAATTGAGTGATACCGACATTCAGGAAGCTGTCTCTACAAGACTTCTTATTTATGCGGGAAAATTAATGACAAAAGGTTTTGATCCATATCAAGCCTGTATGCACTCTATAGTAGAATCACTCAGTGATGAAGAAGATGTCCTCGAAGTGCTTGAAAAACTGATAGCTTTACATTTTGTAAAGAGTTCCCATGTCTAAAAGTATCACTGTAAAAGAGAAATACCCTCCTGGAGATTTTGCAATTTGGATTATTATTTATGTTGAGTTAGTAACATTTGCACTACTTTTTTTAGGTTATGCGTTTTCAAGAAGGTCACATATTGAGATGTTCAATGACTCACAACTTCTGTTAAACCAGACATCAGGTTTCATAAATACACTTATTTTAATCACAAGTAGTTATTTTGTCGTAAAAGCCGTTAAAAGTGTTACAAGTATGACGAAGGAAAGCATAAAAGAGTCTAACCTTAGGGCATCAAAATGGCTTTTATATGCCATCATGTGCGGCATTGCTTTTTTAGTGATTAAACTGTCAGAATTTATTCATATATTTGGACAAGGCATTACACTTAGTACGAACAAATTCTTTATGTTCTATCTGCTTTTGACGGTATTTCACTTTATGCATGTGCTTTTAGGTTCAATTATTTTATTTAATATCTATAAAAAGACAAAAATTCATGGGTATATGCCGGATGATTATAAAGGTTTTGAAACGGGTGCATCCTATTGGCATATGGTAGATCTGTTGTGGATTGTTCTTTTCCCACTCGTTTACATCATAAGATAGGAGGTGAAAAATATGAAAAGAACGCTTGAATATGTATGGATAATTTTAGTCATACTCACAATTTTTGCTTATTTACTGGGGTATTTAAAGTTGATAAGTACTTCTCTTGTTGGTATCTTACTCATAAGTACATTTATAAAAGGGCAGCTGGTGATTGACTATTTTATGGGTTTGAAAACAGTTCAACTGAAATACAGACTGATACCGACTATCTGGCTGGGTATTGTTATATCACTCATTGCAGTAGCATATTATCTACCGGTTGCAGCTACACACTAAGTATAAAATTAACCATAGAGCCGCTTGAGCTCTATAGTATCATTGATTTTAAGGTATTTTTGGAGCTTCTATTTCTTCACCTAAAAAAGCATAACTTTTACCTATACGGGCTACAGGATTAAAAGAGATCGTTAATCTCTCTTTATCGGTAATGACCTCATCATCAACAAAAAGCTGTTTTACATTTAAAACAAGAGGGATGGTTGAACCTCCACCGAGATCTATCTCCTGATTGAGTTCACAGAAGTAAGCAGAAGGAACACCTTTGATCATAGGAGGATACTCCTCAACCAATGTTTCAGTTTCTATGTCAAATATTGCCGCTTCACTCACCTCTTTGTCCACACCTTTTGAGCTGAAATGCATCTTTTCAAGGTCTTTCTCTTCTACCATGCAGATGGTGCATTTCTGGGTTTTTCTAAGGTTGGCAAGGGTATCTTTGGGTGTACCGTCAGGCTTGTGCCCTACTGAGATGAGTACAGATGCCGGATCGGAAGAGAGCCCGATGAAGTAACTGAACGGTGCGACATTGACTACACCCTTATCTTCCGTCACTACCCAGGCAATGGGTCTTGGGATAATGGTCTGTGCCATCAGTTTATAGGTTTCATTCACTTTTTTGTCTTTATTCAGATCAAATATCATTTTTTTACCTTCCATGGTTTTGGTACTTCTATTTTACCTAAAGAGTCTATCCACTCTTTTAAAATGATCAACTCTTCTTTTGAAAACTTGTCTTTGAATGCAGGCATCATCATATTGTTAAATTTTTTCCATTTTCCCTGACTTCCGTTTTGGATCACATCAATCATCTTTTCCGTGCCATTTTTTGCTATGTTCTTGAAAGACGGACCTACCTTATCTTTTTCTATAGCATGACAATTGAGACAACCACTCCTACGTACCAACTGTTCTCCTTTCGGTAAGGCATCAAAAGCAGCTTTTGCCTGCATCTCTTTAAGGTACACCTGCTGATCATAAAAAGTATACATATACTCTGCAATAGCCTTAAGTTCATCTTGACTGACATTTCCTTTTTGGGAAGGCATCACACCATAGGATTTAAGACTCTCTTCATCACAGTAAGATTTCTCTTTACTGGGTTCAAGTACATAATCTTGAATAAAAGGGATGAACTTAGTCACTTTGTCTTGGTCATTATTGATTTTCATAAAATCTTTCAAATGAAATACCACTGCCATCATAGGTGGAGCCTTTTCATCTTCATATGTGCTTGGAGGCATTTTCAGATTGTGGCACATCGCACACTTCTCCTCTAAAAGCATCCCACCATTATAATGAACCTTTTTTGTATTGTCTCCACATCCTATAAGCATCCATGCTGCCAATATGCCCCATATATAACGCATTCTTTTTCCTTTTCTATTCTTACATTACGGTCTAAATAAAAACTTTACCTTTAAAAAAGCTTTTTCACTTTATCCATCAATCCCTCTTTCTTATTATCTAGAGTTTCTTTTGGATCTTCTTGCGTGTAGTACTCCTGGGGTAATACATTTTGGGCTGTACCATCTACATTCACTACTGTAAGTTCAGGATGGATCAATTCTCTAAGTTTTCTTTGCACAACCATCTTTGTTGTCATCAAACTCATTGAACATCCATGACATGTTCCCGTTAGCTCTATATAGATTATACCCTCTTTTGTGCCCAAAAGTTTAATATCACCACCATGGGAATTGACATACTCATTCACCGTAGGAAGATGGTGTTTTGCTGCCTCATAAATATCTTCATCTGAAAAATTCATACTATAATCCTTTATTATTTATATTATAAGTGTTATGAATATATAACTCTTTTGCTTAAATAAGACTAAATATCTCTTATTTTATCTCTTTTAACTGCCTGCTTATATAAAAACCCAGTGCCAACAACACTATACTCAAAAAATATATGACTGTATAACTACCTACGAACTTCAAAATGATGCCTCCCAATACAGGAAAGAAAAGTCCTAAAGAGCTAATATTGGTCTGTAGGGCTGTATAGACAGGTCGTTTATCTTCAGGTGCTATCTCTATGACCAGATTCATCCCCGAAATATTAAATCCATCCAGTGCCACACCAAAAAGTAAAAAGATCATAGCATATGCATATACATTATTGGCAAAGAGTGCAATCATAAAGGCGGATATCATCAAGAGGAAACTAAGTGAAAGCATTTTCTCATAGCTCTCGATCTTTCTCCACAAAAAAGTACTTCCTATGATACTTCCCAACATCTGTACAGTGATAAATCCACCCAACATCCACCCGGTTAAGGTAAAAGCACTATGGGCATTCAAAATGACAAAAGGCATAGACAAAAAGTAGCTAAAACTGAGAAATATAGCGATGATCTGTTGTTGCAATCTTTTATCTTCTTTTAAAAGCATCATTGCATTTTTAATAAATATTTTAAAGTGCTTCTCTTTCGTGGAGATATTCTCTTTTTCAGGCTCTTCAATCGTTACAAAAGTAGCAAACCCTATCACCATAAAAGCACTGCTCACCATAAAAAGATAGGCATAATTGAGAGGTGCCTCATAGTGGTTTAACACATACCCGGCTACTCCCCCGCTGATAATAGAGGCAATAGAACCTGCCACTTGTCTGTTTGCCATGGTTTTACCACGATACTTTTTAGAAAAAAGCTTGGCTTGAAGCTCTTTAAAATAGATCGCACCAAACCCTGCAGTAAAAGAGAAGAAAAAGAGTCCCAAACCTATAAAAAAGAGGGTCAATGATTTGTTACTGTCACCAATAAAGTAGATACTTACACCTATGGATAACCAACTAATAAATCTAAAAAAGAAAACTTTTCCCAAATAAGGTAAGACCCTTTTATAGGCTTGGGCATGAAATGCAGCGTAGAGTTGTATCATAATTGCCCCTCCACGAAGCAAAGAAGCAAAAATACCTACAATAATCATACTGTCACTAAAGTGGTGTACCATTAAAGGTAAAATAGTAGAAGGCTCAGCTATGGTAATAGCCAGAGCCAAAAAGAAAGCGTGTACTACATTTTTATAGTTGTTTTTAGGGTCATCTACTCTAAACATACACTATCTCTGGACAAATCTGTCATCAGATTTTTTCTTACTTACCTCTTCCGTACTGGCTTTCATCCAACCTGATCTTACCACTCCTTCTACTTTGTCAAAATTTTCTATATAGGGTTTAATATCCAGCAATGGTGTACCATCCAATATATCTACCCCCTTTATAGTGACAATATTCTCTTCTACCTTAACCAACTCGACTACTGAAAGCCCCATACTGTTAGGGTGCATAGGTGTTCGAGTAGAGAATACACCTCTTGGAGTATTGGTTTTATCATTAAAGGGAACCACACTCAGTTTTGGCTCTTTCACTTCATGAAAATAATAGATAAGATAAACATGGCTAAAACCATCCAGATCTTTGAGCCCCTCTTGATACTCTTTTTCAAACTCTATGGTCGCATAAACTTCTTTTGCCCCCTTGGGTTGGACAGGCATATTGACCAGGTCACAAAAAGGGGAGCGAATGGTGGCGATTTGTTTTAAGGTAAAAGTCATTTAATGCTTCTCTCCATGTGTGTGTTTACCTTCATGATGTTCTATGATCATATCTATATTGGTATCATCTATTTCCAGCAATTCACCAGTATTAAACTTTTCCAAAACATCATTTAAGAGTATCCTTTCATCTCCTGCATGAAACAGATCCATAGTACCTACTTCCTTGATCATCTCATATGGTGTTACTCCCATTTTCTGAAAGATAATAGTATTAACCCCCAATGAAACAAACCACTCAATAACAGATTTACCGCCATGAACCGGATTTTTTTCGATAGTTACTTTACCCTCTTCTACAATTGCAAACCATTTGGCTTTACCAAAGAGTGGTGCCAACGGCGGATTTTCTCTATTTAATTTTACGGGTATTGCTATTTTCATTTTTTTCCTTTCTATTTTCAATATTCATTACGATGGCTTTGCTATGAAGCAAGGCATCAGAGATCTTTTTATGGGCATTTTCAATTATTCTTGAAAAAGTTGTTCTTGATATTCCCATTTTATCTGCACACTCTTGTTGATAATATCCTTCAAAGTCACTCAAACGAATTGCTTCCATTTCATCTTCATTCAAGCTAATTTTCTCAAGATTCCTACCTCGAATCCCACAAGGTTTAAAGCAGACTTCACTATGATCTTTTTCTATAGTTCTCTCAATTTTTCTACGTCCTAGTTGTTGCATCATAATCCTTGCATATAAAATTAAGTTTTGATAACTTGGTTAAGTCCTATCTTTTTTCAAAGCCTCTATTGTGAGCTTCCCTTCTACCTAAACCTTTACCAAAACCTTGACCATTGCCTTGACACAATTGATTATTTCTATTTACACCACCACGGCCTTCTCCTTTCTCTTGTCCATTTCTAAGACCTTGTCCCCGACCGGCACCTTGACCATTTCCATGACCATCACATAATCCCTGTCCTAAGCCTTGTCTATCTTCTTTATTTTTCATAGTATCTCCTTTGAAATAAATTCCATCTATGCACATATGACCAAAATTATACTGAACATATGTTCAAAAGTCAATCCTTTTTGAATATTTATTTAGAAAAAGTAATTTTAGACATTTCCAACGAAAAGAGACCATAGGTACTTTTTGACGATAGCCCTCATATGCTTCACCAAACTTCCTACTCACTTCCATCTCTTCAAAGATAATAACCATTACAACAATAAAAAGCATCTCCAAAGGGGCAATACTCTTTATAAATGTAGGTGAGCCAAGAAGTAGAGCCCAACCTAAAGGCAAAAGCGTCAATCCAAAGAGCATAGGGTGACGCATACAACTGTAAAGCCCTGTAGTTACAAGTTGGTTGGTTTCCAAACGAGGAATGTTCCCCACCCTGCCTTTAGCCAGTTCTCTCCCTCCATTTGCAGCTGCACGAAATGCTAAAACAAGTAAAACCATACCTGAAACAGCTGTTATAAAATGAAACTGAAGACTACTGAAGAGTGGTGTATTCCAATCTTTTATTATAGAATAGATTGCACCACCCATCATCATTACAAGCCATAAAAGCATACGAATAACCACTGATGCGGAAGTGTTTATCTTCATCGAACTACTTTTTAATATAGGTAACAAACTCATCCTCATCTACTTTTTGCAGATAAACCTCATATCCTAATTTGATAAACTCATCAATCAATGGCTCTGGCTGAAAATCAGAAACAACAGTTACGACCTCACCCTTTTCAAGATTTCGCAGTGCCTTATGCACTTCTGCAAGAGGATTAAGCTCTTTATCCAGCAATTCTTTAACATCCAATATAGAGGCCGGTTTGTTTAATATCCACTTTGGTACTTCAGATGCTACAGTTTTAGTTTCATCATCTACTGCACCTTCCAGTACTTCTTGCCCAACAGCTTTTCGTAATTTATTGAGTAAATCCATAGGATCCATACCCCCAACAATAGCTGCTTGCTTTACCCCTGCTATTTTAGCAAGCGTTCGTCTTAAAACAGGATTATTAAGCTTTTTAAATTTAGGGTTGATATCTATTAAAATATCTTTCATCCCCTCATAATCATTTAACAAATCAGATATTTTGGTCTCCAGTGTTATCTCTTTCATCTTTTTGCTCCTATTTTATGTAAAAAGTTTGTAATATTCTCTTCATCTATCTCATCTTCATCATACTTAATGATGATAAGTTCCTCAGTCTCATTAATATAAAAATCTGTAATGCCCTCTAATATTTTTAATCCTTCAAGCTTCTCTTTATTATGTGTATCAAAGTCTAAAAAGAGATTTGCTCTAAGCCCTGGATTCCTCATGCTTGCAATCCAATATATCCATACCACTGAAATAATCGAAACAAAAACAGCTACACCTGTTTCATGATAATGTTGATAGAGATACCCACCTATAGCGCCTCCAAGGAAGATACCAATATAAGAGAAGGTATTGGCAACACCAAGAGCAGCCCCTTTTTGATGTACTTTAGCAAATTTACTCACAAAGCTTTGTAAAAGTGGTTCAAACATATTAAACCCTATAAAGAAAAAGACTGCGCCTATCGCGAATCCTATAAAACTACCAGAGAAACCCATAAGTAAAAATGAAGCAACAATAAATCCTATTGAGGCAATAAATACCTCTTTTCCTTTGCTGTATTTTTCACCTAAGATAGCTGCAGGTGCCATTGCTATAATTCCAAATATTACAGCAGGAAGATAAACTTTCCAATAATCCATAGTACCCATTCCAAACTTCTCCTTCATTAAAATAGGAATAATAAAAAAAGCAATTGCCATCGTAGAGCTATGAAAGAGAAAGGTAATATACATTCTGACTAAATCTTTATCTTTAAAAACATGTTTAATTTTTGCTTCCTCTTCACTGTAATGATGAACAATTTTTGGAGCCTCAGGTACGGCAGTAAACAGGATTACCAAGGCACTAATAGACAAAATAGCTGTCAGCCAAAAAAGTGATGAAACACTAAATACTCCTGCCATAACAGGACCGATAATCATCGCTGCTGCAAAACTCATGGCAATAGTCATACCCATAACAGCCATCGCATGTGCTCTTTGATCTTCACGCACATGGTCGGCGATCATTGCCGTTACCACTGAACCGATCGCTCCAGCCCCTTGCAAAAAACGGCCAAGTAGAAGTATATAGATATTGTCAGCCAATGCAGCCACTATCGAGCCTGCTGCAAAAAGAAGTAATCCAAACAAAATAGTCTTTTTGCGACCAATCTTATCACTCATCACTCCAAATGGTACTTGCAACACAGCCTGTGTTAAGGCATATCCACCCAATGCTATACCCGCAAAAAAGGCATTACCTCCAGGTAGATCTTTTGCGTATTGTGAAAGCACCGACAAGACAATAAACAGCCCAAAAAATCTAAGGGCAACAATAAGACTTAATGGTAGTACCTTTCTTACAATTTCTTTCATTTTGACTCCTATAGATGTTTGTTACTCTACCAAGTAAACAATAAGGATGATATTACTCCGATTTAAATATAATTTCCCTTATAAATATCTTTAAGTTATATTTTTCATTATTTATACTTATTCTATTGGAGCATATATGAACAATTATTTTCTCTATAGCAGCCTTGCTTTTATACTCTCTATCCTTTTTTCAATGGGTGGTGCAGGTGCAGGTGTAGCTTTAATTCCTATTCTGAATTTTTTAGGTTTGGACTTTACTGTTGCTAAAGCTGTAGGACTCTTCGCAGGAGCATCAACGACCATTACTTCAAGTGTGATGAATCTAAAACGCAAAGTACTCGACTTTGCATTTGTCTGGCCTATCGCAGTGATGATGTTGATCTTCGCCCCGCTTGGTGCCTATAGTAGCAAATTTTTAGATGAGGAGATAGTCAAATTTCTTTTTATGCTTTTACTCTTCTACAGTGCATCCATGATGATGTTCGGAAAGAAAAAGCCTCTCGTACATGCAAAAGGAAGAACCATACTCTTTCTCATAGGCGCTATTGTAGGATTTATAGCAGGGCTTTTGGGGGTTGGAGGCGGGAATATACTCATTCCATTACTTGTACTGTTAGGCTTTGAGCCTAAAAAAGTAGCCATTACCGTAAGTTTTGTAGTACCTTTTTCCGCACTTGGATCCTTCTTTACCTATACGAGCTATGTACCACTTGATTGGTATCTTTTAGCTTGTATCTCTTTGGCTGCCATTTTAGGCGGATTTATTGGTAATTATTTTATGCATTACAAGCTTGATCAACAACAAATTAAAAAATTGATGGCAGTAATACTTTATCTTTTAGCCTGTAAACTACTCTATCATTTTTTAAACTAGACTTCTTGCATAACAGCTAATGTACTCTAAGCTATTTACCTTTTTGTTCAGTTTTGCAAAAAGTCTACTACTAAACCCCTTGCGTTGTATCAAAAACTCTGATATGCAATCTGTCGCTGTATCTAAAGTTATGCTGCATACAGAACTCAAATACAGCTCTGTCATTTTTCCAAATGGTATCTCTGCTTTCACCTACAGGCATACAGAAAACTTCGGGTTTTGGTAAGATATCTCTTATCTGGTTTATCTCATCTATGGCTGTTGTTTCTACAAGCTTTTCGTCTATGGTAAATTTTAAAAATGACTCTTTCGCATAAGTTTGTATGTTTTTTAATGCCTGGGGGATAATACGTTTTTGTGAAGGTTCTCCACTGTTGGATAACTTTAAAGAGAGTGCAAAAATGCAGGACTTATATACTGGGTGTGTTTCAAAGTCTATCTCAACAGTACCATTGGTCTCAAAGGTGATTTGCACACCCTCTTCCACTAACCATGTGATTACTGCATAAAATACTTTATCATTATGATACATCAAAGGTTCACCACCTGTGATGACCATATGAGGTTTATAGCCTATTTTCTCAAATTCATCTTTAAGTTCTTGTATGAGCGTTGCACTATCCTCTATTTTTATCCATGATCTAGCATAAGCACTGTCAACAGCGAAATAGGTATCACATCCATAACGCACTTCTCCATCCACTTCATAGGTTGCCCCAAAACCGGGACAGGAGAGGTTACATCCTCCTGTTCTTAAAAAGTAAGAAGGTACACCTGCATACTTCCCCTCCCCCTGAATGGAAAAAAATTGCTCTGTTAAATAAAACATAAACAACTTCTCTCTTCACTGCTACCTGCTACCTGTTCACTGCTCACTGCTTAGCCACCTGTCTCATAAAAAGCTCTGGCAGAAATATCTTCTTCATTAGGATTATCTTCACTCCAACGGTTCTCTTTTGGTTTGTCTTTGAGTACCTGAGCCAAGACATCAGCGGCACCTTGGATGTCACCTTTTTTTACAGACTCTGCGATGCTCATCGCTTCATCAAAATAAAGACAAGGGATAAGATTTCCTTCTGCAGTCAACCTGATACGGTTACAGTTCTCACAAAAATCATGTTTATGCGGATCTATCAAACCAAATTCATAGCCATCATCCAAAATATAGTTAAAAGAGGGACTTGCACCCTCTCTGCCCAGTGCTTTAATTGTATGCCGCTCTTTCACTTTTTCCAATATTTCTCTACCATGCATACCTTCGATCGCTTTACTTGCATGTGCATTTTCCATATATTCTATAAACCGTACTTTAATATTCCGCTCTTTACAATAGTCTATGATATCCAGGATCTCGTCATCATTGATGCCCTTAAGGGGTACCATGTTTATCTTGACACCCAAACCTACCTCAAGTGCCTTATCAATACCTTTTAGTACCTGATTCAACACATCTTTCTGTGCTATCTTCGCCGCGATTTCAGGCTTGAGTGAATCCAAAGAGATATTCAGTCTTTTGAGTCCCGCATCTTTAAGCCTTTGTGCTGTCTGAGGCAACAAATAAGCATTGGTAGTAAGTGCCAGATCGATATCCGGTTTATAATCATGGATCATTTTGATAAATGAATCCAGATCTTCCCTAAGCAGTGGTTCACCACCCGTGATACGAATCTTGTTCACACCTTCGTCTATAGCGACTTTCATAAACAAAAAGAGCTCTTCAAAAGAGAGTAAATTCTCTTTTGGTACCCATGAGAAGGGTTTTTCAGGCATGCAGTACTGGCATCTGAAGTTACAACGTTCTGTAACAGAAACCCTTAAGTAATTAACCGTTCGACCATGTCCATCTATAAGCATAATAATCCATATAATAAATTTTTATAAGAGTATCAAAATGTAGATAAAAGGGGGATGATATAGATCAAGAATATGCAGGACAAGGAAGTTCCTTGTCCTAAGTAGAATAGAGCCAGGCTCCATCAGGTCTTATTAGTGGTGACCTTTCCACATAGATTTTTTCCATAGGAATGCCAGGAATGTAAAGATAAGGAAGAAAAGTAAAACTTTTGGTCCAAGCTCTTCTCTAGCTGGTTTACTAGGATCACCAACCTCTTCAAGATATGTTTTTACTTTTTCATACCCTTCATGTGTTAAACCGACTCTAGGCATAGAAGTACCAGGAAGCTGTGTTTGTGGATTTTCCACAAATGTTTCCATAAAGTGTGCTGATCTTGCTCTGATGATCATAGAAAGATCCGGCGGTAATTTACCCATGTATGCTTTGACTGCATCTTGCTCTTCGATCACTTTGATCTTATATGCAAGTGCATCTTTTTCATACTTGAACTTTGGTGTATCACCTAATTGTGTTGTTTTAGCATAACGCATCGCATGACATCTACCACATGCTTCAGCAAATGCTTCTTTTGTTGTTACTTCACCTGCTTTTTTAGCCATGATATAAGCAACTACATCTGCGATCTGCTGATCGTCAGCCATCATCGCTTTGATCGAACCCATCGGATGTGTCATTGTATCTTTATACTTATGATCTACATTTGATGCCATTGCAGGATCTTTAATAAGAGCGATAAGATAGTTTTTATCATATAGTGCCCCTGCATGGTCAAGTGCCGGTGGGATTACACCACCCATATTGATAGGTGCGCCAGTGTGACACCCCAGACATGTAGCAAATGCTGCTTCACCAGCTGCTACATCACCTTTCATTTTAGCTACTTTAGCTACATCTGCCCAGAATGCTTTTTTAGCCTCAGCCTTATCTTTATGACCTGCTTCTATTGCTTCTTCTACATCATCTGCACCATTATAAACAAATCCGTGCCCCTCTACATGTTTATGCATTTGAGAGTGTGCGAACGGCTCAACTCCCCAATACAATACTAGAGTAAAGATTGCTACGATTCCAAATATTTTAAGTTCTTTCATTCTCTACTCCTTATAGTTTTTTTTCTGATTTAGTGATAAACGGTAATGCTATCCATAATGCAAAGAATAGGAGAGCTGAAATCAATCCGATATTAGCAAAAAGCGCATCTGTTGGTGGTAATTTACCCATGAATGTCAACATGATCATATCAACCAACATCAACCAGAACCAATATTTAAACAATCCTCTTCTGCTTGCCGGCGCAACGTTCGGACTTCTATCCAGGAATGGAAGCATAAAGAAGATCACCTGTGCAATAGCAAATGCGATCAAACCAAGGTCTTTACTAAATGGTCTTAAAATCTCATAACTCCACAAGAAATACCACTCAGGGTAGATGTGTGCCGGTGTTTTAAGCCCATCTGCCGGGTCAAAGTTCACTGGATCCATTGCAAAATCAAAGTGATAGAATACCAAGTAGAAGAATAGAATGAAATACACACCCATTACAAATACATCTTTACTCAAGAACACCGGACTGAACGGAATCACTTTAGACTCTTTTACTTTTCCTGCTTTGTAAAGCTCTGCAGCTTCATCAAAGTCAAACTCTTCACCGTCTTGATTGTTCACGTGTGGAATACGAAGTGTACCAAAGTGAAGTACGATTAGACCGATGATCGCCAATGGGATCAACAATACGTGTAACATAAAGAATCTTGTCAAGAACGCATCTCCAGGAACATAATCCCCTCTGATCCACTCAACTAAACCATATGCTTCAAGTGAACCACCGGAGAAGAGGTTGGTAATAACCATACCGGCCCAGTAACTCATCTGTCCCCAAGGCAGCATATATCCGGAGAAAGCCTCTGCTGAGAATGCAACAAAAAGAAGCATACCGGAGATCCAGATAAGCTCTCGGCCTTTTTTATATGAACCATAGTAAATACCTGTGAACATATGGATATAGATAATAAGGAATACTACCGATGCACCTACACCGTGAATATGTCTCCATAACCAACCGTAACCTACTTCACTCATGATCGTATAGTTTACAGAGTCGAATGCCAGATTTGTATCCGGTTTATAATACATAAGCAAGAAGATACCACTTACAAGAAGGATACCGAATGTTGCTGCAAGTACCATACCCATAGCCCATAAAAAGTTAATATTTTTCGGGATCCAATACTCAGTTTGAAGTACTCTTTTGAGTGTATTTACTGCAAGTCTCTGATCGAGCCATTCACCAATACTGTTTGCTTTTTCAAAATGTGCCATACTCTCCCCCTTATGCCGTTAGACCAGCGTCTAGCATTTTTTTATACTCAGGACCTTCTTCACCCAGTACAAGCTTCGTTCCATCTATTTTAAATGGCGGAATTTCCAGTGGACTTGGCGGAGGACCGAAAATTTGGTGTCCACTTGCATCAAACTCACCACCGTGACAGGCACATTTGAACTTATGTTCCTCTGCTTCATATGCAGGGATACATCCAAGGTGTGTACATAGACCGATAGAAACATGGAATCTATCAGAACCTACAACAACATCTCTATCATCAGGTTTCATATCTTTTGATTTTTTCAAAATAAAGATAGGTTTCCCTCTCCATTTCTCCACATTCAACACATTCTCCTGCGCTGCACTTAGATCAACTGTTGTAAAACCCGCTGCTTTTACACTTGGCAACGGATCCCAGGTTCGTTTCATTGCATATAGCGCACCAATACCACCCAATGCAGTAAAACCACCGAGAGCCATACCCATAAAGTCTCTACGACCTTTTACGTCTTTTCCCATACCTATTTCCTTTCTTAATAATAGTTTTAACCAGATATTATAGAGTATTTGTATTTAAAAAAAATTGAGCTAAATCAAAAATAAGTATCTATTGCTTTGATTGTTACTATATGTAAATTAAGACAAAAACAGTCTTAATTTATATTCTCTATAGCAATTTCAACACTGATTTGATTTTATGCACATCAAAACACTCTATTTTCTTTTGGGAAGCTTGCTCTTCTTCCAAATATTTTGCTACCTCTTCAACATCAAAATCATCCACTACATTTATTCCATATGTTTTTAAAAATTCAAGAGGATATAGATCATTTTTTGAGATATTAAGATAAACCACTTTTGCACCACTTGCTTTAGCCTCCAAAGCGGTCTGTGCAGATGCGGTAACGATATGGCTGCTGCTTTTGATCAGATCCATATATTCTTCAGGCTCATACAGTGTAGAAAAAAGTTCTGCTAAGTCATCTTCATATTTTACAAAGAAATAATGTCCAAGAAGCAGTTCCATATCAAACGCTTTAAAAAATCTTTCATTGTTTAAAATGGTTTTATCATGATCTGTGTCACCTAAAAAGAAAAGTATACGTTCTTCTTTGGGTGTCTCTTCAAAATATGCATCATCTATGATCAGAGCATCAATACAACTGTCATCTTCACAAGGTGTTTTTATCATGATCTCATCAAAACGGACAACATCTTGCTCATCTTGTGCAAAACGAAAGACAGCTTTATATTCAGAACAATACTTCTGTAGCCGTCCTCTATCATCTTCATGTGAGTCAATGATCACAACATCACCTATCTGTGCTATAGCATCAATATCTTGTACAGTTTCTATGGTCACTGAATCCAAAATACCAAATTCTCTTGCCGCAAGGCCTGCACGAAAATCATTGACCAAAAGTCTTGTTTCCATGCCTTCATTCTGAAATTTTTTCAGTAAAGCTGCAGCACGTCTGACTCTGTCAAGTCCTACCTTATGTCCGGAATAGGCATAATAATACAACATTAACGCTCTCCTTTCGGAAGTTTTCCTCTTTGTGCCATCTTGATATGTACATGAATAATTTCCAATGCTGCAGGTGTCACACCGGATATCTGTGATGCAGCAAACAGCGTAGGAGGGGTAGCCGTTTCAAGCTTTTCTACAATTTCATTGCTCAGTCCTGATATATTACTATAAACAAATCCTTGAGGTATTTTTATTTTAAGCATATCATCCATTTTAAGTATCTGCTCTTGCTGCTTTTCTATATAGCGGCTATACTTGGCTCCTATAAGTATCTGCTCCATCACTTCATCATCATATTTCTCAAAATCCGGCAAGAGAGTAACCAATTTTTCCCTGTTAAAATCTCCGCGTCCGATAACATCCATCCAGCAAGTTCTGTCATTGATCTTTACTGCACCTATAGATTCTAATTTTGCTAAAAACTCTTTAGTTGGTGTCACATAATTCTCTTTTAAAAAAGTCAATGCTTCATCTATATCCTGTTTTTTGCTTTCCACTTTTTGCATATAGGCATCATCTAACAAACCTAATGTTTTAGCATAATGAGAAAGTCTCATATCCGCATTGTCTTCACGAAGCAATAGTCTATATTCTGCACGACTTGTAAACATACGATAAGGCTCTTTGGTTCCTTTGGTTACCAAGTCATCTATGAGTACCCCTATGTATGCTTCATCACGTCTGAGTATAAACGGTTCTTTACCTTGTACACTCAGTGCAGCATTTATCCCTGCCATCAGCCCTTGAGCTGCTGCTTCTTCATAGCCTGTCGTACCATTGATCTGCCCTGCAGTGTACAGACCCTTTATTTTTTTCGTCTCAAGCGTATGTTTTAAGTCTGTTGGCTGGATATAGTCATACTCTATGGCATACCCATAACGAACTATCTTTGCATTTTCCATTCCGGCAACGGAACGTATCATCTCAAGCTGTACATCTATGGGCAATGAAGTACTCATACCGTTAATATAATACTCTGTCTCATCAATCGTCTGAGGTTCTACAAAGATCTGATGTCTGGGCCTGTCCCTAAAACGGTTGATCTTATCTTCAATACTCGGACAATAACGAGGTCCTACACCATCAATTTGCCCAGAGAAAAGAGGTGCACGGTAAAAGTTACTCTCTATGATCTCATGTGTATTTTCATTCGTGTAAGTCACATAACATGGGAGTTGTTTGGGATTAAAGGTTGCTCTATCGGTACGAAATGAAAATGGCGGTGGCGGGGTATCACCCGGTTGTACTTCCATTACAGAAATATCCACAGATTTTGCATCTATTCTTGCACATGTTCCTGTTTTAAGACGACCGATATTCAGTCCCAGACTTTTAAGATATTCAGCCAACTCTATAGATGCAAACTCCCCTTGTCTTCCGGCAGTTTGTTGTTTGTCACCGATATGGATAAGTCCATTGAGGAATGTTCCTGCAGTAATGATCACTTTAGAAGCCATATACCTGTTCCCAAGTTGTGTTGTTACCCCTTTAACTTCACCCTCTTCGACAATCAGTCCATCTGCGATCTCTTGTTTTACATCCAAATTCTCAGTATTAAGTACTACATTACGCATATAGATGCGGTAGGCATCCATATCTATCTGTGCCCGTGAGCCTCTTACTGCCGGACCTTTGGAGGCATTGAGTGTACGAAACTGTATCCCTGTTGCATCAGTACAAAGTCCCATCTCACCACCCAGTGCATCCACTTCTCTTACCAGGTGACCTTTGGCAAGTCCACCTATGGCAGGATTGCAGGAAGAAGCACCTATCTGTTCTACAAGTATAGTGATCATCAATGTTTTTACACCCATTCTTGCACTGGCAAGTGAAGCTTCTATCCCTGCATGTCCACCGCCGATTACTATCACATCATAATTCATTTTTTACCTCAAGACTCTCGTTCCCAAGCTCCAGCTTGGGAATGCATATCTCATTTTAAGAAACCATACCCACTTATTCATAATTGTGCATATGCATTCCCAACGAGGACATTGGGAACGAGTTTTAAATTTTTGCTATAATTATCGAATTATATCCAAATAAATTGAGGTACTATGTTCACAGGTCTTATACGCGAAATTGCAACTGTTAAAAGCTACAAAAACAACATTCTAACCATCCAGTCAAAACATAAAGCAAAACTGGGAGACTCCATTGCTATCAACGGCGTGTGTCTTACCGTGATCAATGTACATAGTGACGGTTTTGACCTTGAACTTGCAGACGAAACCCGTTCTATCATTGATGAAAGTAAATTAAGTGGTCAAGTTCATATGGAACCTGCCATGATGATGAGTGATCGTTTTGAAGGACATATCGTACAAGGTCATGTAGATTGTGTTGGTACCGTCGCACAAATCACTCCAAGAGAGAATGCTACTGATTTCATTATCAAAGTAGACAAAAAGTATATTGCACATATCATCCCTAAGGGCTCCATCACCATAGATGGTATCTCTTTAACTGTCAATGATGTAGGAGATGACAACTTCAGGCTGACCATCATCCCCCATACACTCAAAGAGACCTTGATGAAAAACTATAAGATAGGAACGAAACTGAACATCGAAACTGATGTGTTTGCCAGATATATAGACCACATACTGGCACATAGAAGTTCTAACAAATCTATGAGTTGGGATGATGTTGACAAGATTCAGATGAGTTACTAATGAACCTTTTTGACTATAACATCCCACAAGCAGGTGAAACTTTCAGTATCCTACTGGAACACAAAAATATCAAAATCAATCGTATCGTAAGTTCTGACAATATTGAACCCATCGAATATATCCAAGAAGAAGATGAATGGGTTGTAGTCTTAGAGGGTGAAGCTCATTTACTTTTAGATAATGAAGAGAAAGTACTTCATAAAGGTGATACACTTTTTATACCTGCTAAAACTTCACATACAATTTTGAAAACAAAATCTGGAACGCTTTGGTTGGCGATACATATCTATTGAAAATCAATATCTTTAAATGATTTAGCCTCAGGATTACGCACTTTCTTTAACTCCATATCGACATATTTAAGTCCTTCAAGCATTTTCAAACTTGCAATGGTCGAATAGCGTGTCATCTCTCCATAATAGATAAAAATAAAAAAACCATTTTCATAGAGTCCTAAACGTATAGCTGCAGCAGTTGAGTAGGTTGTGAGTATAGCATCTTCACTACAAACAGTTCTTATTTGTGAGAAATACTCTTTGGTCCAGAGTAATGGATTGTGTGCCGGACTGAAGGCATCTTGGTAGATGATGTCTATTTTTTCTTCTATTTTAGGGATGCTTTCTCTAGCATCTCCTAAAAGTACTTCTATTTTAAATTGTTCATCTTCATAATATAGATTTTGACTTATAGCTCTAATGATCTGCTTAATGCTATCAAACTCTGAAGGATACTCAAAACTATCTAGTGAACGAACAAGTTCTTCATCAAACTCTGGGGAGAGTATATGTACCTTAGTAGAAAGTTTGTGTTTTTTGATGTAGTAGAGTGTAGCAAATGTATTATAACCTAGACCAAAACAGATATCTAAAATTGTTAATTTATCTTTGTTTGTTTTAAGTGCCAAAGAGGGCTTTACATGTTTTTCCAAACTCTCATGCAGTGCACCATCTTTAGTGGAGTGGTAAGGCTCGTCAAACTCTTTTGAATAGAGTGTATTTGTACCATCTTCACAGAGAATGATCTCTTTTTGTGGTCTTAGGTTTTTGTTATACATTTATAAAATTCCGTAGGTCTGGGTGTTCCCTCCCCGACAATATAAATTTAATTTAATTATCAATCTCTTTCCCATATATATTAAGGTCGGGGAGGGAACACCCAGACCTACAAAATCACAATCCAATTTCATCCAACTCTTTAAATTTAAAGGCTTCCATAATATCTTCAATAGTCTCCTCTTCACGCACACAAAGTACCATCATACCCTCATTCATAAAATCTATATAGTTTTCAAATTTATTGGCTAAAATAACAAAATCAACCCACTCCCCACCTAAGTCATCACGACTCTCATAGAATTTAACAGATTGCGTTTCACCTGCATCAAAATCTACCAAAGCCCACTGCTTTGCTTCAAATTGTGGTACAACTTTAGCTGTTTTTTCATCGCTGCTATCTACAGGAATCCAGATCAACATATTAAAGTCCCTTCAGTATTTTTTTACTGAGCTTCAAATCTTCATTATTCATAATGCCGATACCTCTATTCAATACATTTCTGGCAATCTCTTTCGCCTCATCCAAAGAGTGCATCTTATAGGTTCCACATTGATAAATATTGAGTTCTGGAATATCTTTTTGTGATTTCACTGCTAGGACATCTTTCATAGACTTCTTCCATGCTTTGGCAACCTTCTTAGCTTTTGGAGTACCAAGTAGTGACATATAGAACCCTGTTCTACATCCCATAGGAGAGATATCAATTATCTCTACTTTTTTAGAATTGAGGTGATCTCTCATAAATCCCGCAAAAAGATGCTCAAGTGTATGGATCCCTTTTTCTGATAAGATCTCTTTATTTGGTATACAAAAACGTAGATCAAATACGGTAATATCATCTCCGCAAGGACTACTCATAGTTTTGGCAACTCTTACTGCAGGAGCTATCATCTTCGTATGATCAACGGTAAAACTGTCTAATAATGGCATAATTGTTTCCTTATAGTTTTTTCTGATTATAGCATGAAGAGTTAAGTGCTAAGCGTTAAGTATTAAGAAATTTAAAAAAGTTTAGAATTTGTGTAAAAAAAATTATATAGAATTTAAAGATTTCTTTTGAGTTTGTATTGAATTTGTTCAAAAAGGCGGTGTAAAGTCAGAAGAAAGATGAGATTCTTAATCTCGTATGTAATATTTCGTGTTAATTTGCTATAGATTTGGTCTAATGGTGTGAGTGGAGAGAGGGAGCATACTAAAAGTATGTGACCATGAGAAGCGTTAAGAAAACAACAACTGCTTGTCGTTTTTAGCTTCGGAACCGAAGTGGTCGGAACGGAGTGTAGCCACGGAGGCTAACTTCCATTCGGTCAAAGATATAGTGAAGTAACTCGAAAGATTATATACGAACTTCTTCGCGGCGCTGTAACAGCTCCCAATTCTTATCAATATCTTTTTGAATTTGCTCTATTACATGTTTATTCTCTGGTTTGAAGAGATGTCTATAACGTCCTTGAGCACCAAGATAATCTTCTACTTTAAGAACATTTTTAGGTCTGTAAAGAATGTTAAGCTCATGTCCGTCAATAATTTCATATATTGGGAACATTAATGAATCTGTTGCAAGATCAGTGATATGGATCGTATCTTTTGGATCAAATTTCCACTCTGTTGTACATGCTGAAACCGTGTTAATGAAACAAGGACCTTCAGTCTCAAGAGCTTTTTGGAAACCTTTAGCCATAATCTTCCATTTGTTTGGAGCCAATTGAGCTACATATGGAGAACCATGTGCCGCCATAATAGAGACGATGTCTTTTTTCTTCTCTTTTTTACCATAAGAGTGCGTACCGGCTTGTGCTGTTGAAGTTGTTGCCCCAACTGGTGTTGCTGAAGATCTCTGACCCCCTGTGTTTGCATAGTTCTCGTTGTCTAGACAAATATAGGTAAAGTCATGACCTCTTTCCATCGCACCGGAAAGCCACTGGAATCCGATATCATACGTGGAACCGTCACCACCAAAAGCAACAAATTTTACAGGAGCATCAGGATCTTTAAGTGTCCCTTTTCTCTTTCTTGCCTTATACATTGCTTCCGCACCTGTAACAGCTGTTGCAGCATTTTCAAAACCGATATGGATCCAAGATGTATCCCATGAAGTATATGGATAAACTGCTGTCGATACTTCAAGACAACCCGTATTTGAAGAGATAACCAAGTTATCATCTGTACAGTTCATAAGCTCTCTAACGATCATCGAGTGAGCACAACCCGGACAGAGAAGGTGTGCACCTTCAAATCTATCATTATTTGTTGAAAACTCTTTTAAGTTTTTGATTGATGTAATTGCCATCTCTTAGCTCCTTCTTGTCTCATAAAATCCAAGTTTCGGACCTCTAAGTCCAGAAAACTGTTGGATATTTGTTGTAATGTGTCCGGCATCAACATGTGCTTTTTGCTCTTTCATAATTCTTTTTGCTTCATCAATAGCAAAATCACGTCCACCCAGACCATAAATATAATTTGTGATCATCGGTCTACTACTTGTTGTGTATGCTGCTGCAGATACCTCATTGAAGAGTGCACCCATCGCACCTCCCGGTGCTGATTTATCCATACAACACACTGCTTTGAGTGATGGAACATCCAAAGCCTCTCTAATAAGATCATAAGGGAAAGGTCTGAAACATCTAGGTGCTACGACCCCTACTTTGATCCCTTCTTCTTCTCTTAACTGTTTTGCAGCCAATACCGCTGACTCAACACTTGATCCAAGAAGAACCAATGCCACTTCAGCATCTTCCATCATATAAGTCTCAACTCTTTTGTACTCTCTACCTGTCAACTTTTTGAACTCAGCAAATACTTCATCGATCACCGAACGTGAATCCATAAGTGCTTTATGTTGTTTTGCTTTATGCTCATAGTGCCAATCTTCTTCAGTCTGTGCACCATGTGTTACTGGTCTTGTAAAATCAAGCATCTCATCAACTGGTACATAATCACCTACAAATTTATAAGCTACATCATCTTTAAGAGGATACACATTTTGTGCTTTGTGTGACGTAGTAAATCCATCTTGGTGCATCATAACAGGAAGTCTTACAGACTGGTTCTCACCAATTTTAAATGCACACAGTGCAAGGTCATACGCTTCTTGGGCATTGAATGCATCGATCTGGATCCAACCTGAATCTCTACCCAGATACATATCTGAGTGGTCACCACGTACATTTAGTGGAGAAGCCAATGCTCTGTTTACTACTGTAAGTACGATAGGAAGTCTCATTCCTGATGCTTGATATAATACTTCAGCCATAAGTGCGAACCCTTGAGAAGAAGTTGCCGTCGCAACTCTACCACCAGCTGCAGCAGCACCGATACATCCTGACATAGCAGCATGCTCAGACTCAACCATAACAAATTCGCCATCGATATAACCATTTGCTACATAACTTCCGTACCCCTCAACGATCGGAGTTGAAGGTGTAATAGGATATGCCGCAACAACATCGATCTGAGCTTGTCTTAATGCCTGAGAGGCAGCGTAGTTACCATCCCAAACTTCTACTTCATTTAAATCAAATTCTTTTGCCATAATAGTCCTTTATTTCTTCTCTTTTTTCTGCTTCTCGGGCCAACCAGCAAGTTCTTCATCATTATCTGCAGCCTCATTAAACATAAGTAGTGATTTCGGGTTTGTAGGACATACTTCTACACATACCCCACACCCTTTACAGTGATCATAATCGATTCCCAACATTTGTTTGTCTCTTGAAATGATCGATGTATCCGGACACCATACCCAACAGTTTTGACAGTCAATACAGATATCTCTATTGTAAACCGGTTTAATGATCCTCCAAGAAGCCACTGTTGCTGTATAAGAGTTGAAATCACTATAGCTTCTCTCTTCAGGCTTTAAGAAGGCTGCATTTTCTGTTTCACCTATGAACGAATTGATTGCAACTCCCTGGGTTACTTCATCCCAGCCTACTTTCTCTTCACCACCTAACTCTCTAATACCTCTTTTATCTGTTCCTGGTACTGAACCTGTAATACTCATCTTGTCTCCCTTCCTATTTCACTTCGTTATAAGCTCTTGTGATCGCTTCCATATTGGCATCAATGATCTTCTGTGGGAACTTAGAAAGTACTTTTTTCATATTTTCCAAAAAGAAATCCAACTCATACATTTTAGATACTTTCATAAATGCTCCCAATACAGGGGTATTTGGCATTGCTCTACCGATCGTATCGAGTGAGATCTGCATACAGTCAACCACATGTGTTCTCTCTACTTTATCCTGTAATGCAGGAATTTGAGCGATCAAATCCTCTTTTGAAAGGTGCGATGTAATGATATATTGTGTCTCCGGCTTATCATTTTTTGTAATATCATCTGTAAATGCCAACGCAGGATCGATAACAAATACATAATCAGGATACATTTTTGTTTCCTGATTTGTAATAGGTTCATCATCAATTCTATTATATGCATTCATTGCAGCTCCACGTTTTGCAGAACCGTAAAGTGCATATGCCTGTACTTGTTTCCCTGTCGTAGCAACAACGCTTCCTAAACCTTTTGCACCAGTTACGGCACCTTGACCCGCACGTGAGTGCCATCTTATTTCTACCATGTTTTCTCCTCGATAATATTATCAATCATGAAGTATTGTAATGTTCACACTCTTAAAGCGTGTTGAAATTATAATATTTTTAAGTCTATGCTATTTGTTTGCTATGAATCCAACTGCCTCAAGTGCATTTTGATAGATATTATCACTACATTTTGATAATGTTTCCATATTGCCATACCCACATGTAACACCGACACTACCGACATTTGCATGCTTTGCAGAGAGCATATCCATACAAGTATCCCCTATCATCCAAACTTCAGTTGTAACAGTTGGTAACTTTGAGAGTGCTTTTTGTATGGGTTCAGGATGCGGTTTAGGATTCATCACATCTTCTCTACCTATAAGCACCTCAAAATAGCTCATTAAGCCCATATGTTCCAAAAGTTCTATGGAGTATTTTGCTGTCTTGGTTGTCACTACACCCAATGTAGCATGCTCTCTGGCTAACTCCACTGCTTCACGTGCCCCGGGTAGCAATACGGTCTTGGCACAAGAGATCTTTCGATAATGCATTTTATATGCATTCACATAATCCCATACTTTCTCTTTTTCTACACCCAATGTAGAAAACATATGATCCAAAGGGTGTCCTATTTCAGCTTTGATCAGTTCATCAGGCGGTACTTCTTCTTCAAATGTTTTAAATGCAACAGAAAAACTCTCCAGTATCGCTTCAGTGGAATCAATAAGTGTTCCGTCAAGGTCAAATAGTATTATCATTCTTTCTTCTTTCTTCTTTATTTAGTGTTTGGTAATTTCGGTGCTGACTCCAACAGCTTCTTTGTATATGCATGCTGTGGGGTTTCCATCACATTCAGCATAGAGCCATGTTCAACTATTTTCCCCTCTTTCATCACAGCTACCTCATCGGCAATAGTAGGAACAATAGATAGATCATGAGTGATAAAGAGATAGGATACCCTTGACTCCTGTTGTAGTTTTTTAAGCAGTTTAAGTACTTGCGAACGAACAGAGACATCAAGTGCCGAGGTAGGCTCATCACAGATAATCAGTTCAGGCTCTACAGCTAATGCCCGTGCAATTCCTATTCGCTGTCGTTGTCCTCCTGAAAACTCATGGGGGTAACGATGCGCATGTTCCGCTTTCAAGTCAACTTTCAAGAGGAGTTCTTTTATGTGTTCATCTTGTGAAGCTCTATCTTTTGGGCCCACACCCAAACTAACCATTCCCTCACGGATAATGTCACCTATGGTCATACGAGGATTCAGTGCAGAGAATGGATCCTGGAAAACAACTTGTATCTTACGACGATAGGGTTTCAGCTCTGCCTCACTTAATCTACCAAGATTCTGATTCTCAAATTTTACTGTTCCGTCAGTGATATGAACTAAAGAGAGTATCGCTTGACCTATCGTACTTTTCCCGCTTCCTGACTCACCCACCAAAGCAAGTGTTTTGCCTTTTGGAATGGAGAAACTCACCCCATCAACCGCTTTGACATAACCGACAGTTCGTTGAAAAAAACCTTTTTTAATAGGAAAATAAACCTTTAGGTCCTCTACTTCAAGTAGTCTATCCGGCTCTCCCCCCGTCTCTCTGTCTTCTTTGCTCCCCATAGCATCTTTTAGCAGACTTTTGGTGTATGGATGCTGAGGATGATTAAAGAATGCCTCGCAATCTGCCTGCTCCAAAATCTCTCCATAGCGCATTACAGCCACTCTGTCTGCCATCTGGGCAACTACGGCCATATCATGGGTGATAAAAAGTATAGAGAGATTCCTCTGGGCTCTTATCTTTTTAAGTAATTTTAAAATTTCTGCCTGTATGGTTACATCAAGTGCGGTTGTCGGTTCATCAGCGATCAGCAGATCAGGCTCACAGGCTAGTGCTATAGCAATCATAACTCTCTGTTTCTGTCCACCCGACAGTTGGTGTGGATACCAGTTATATCTCTCATGAGGATCTTTGAGGGCTACCTCTTCAAAAAGAGAGATCACCTTCTTTTTAATAGCATCTTTTTTTAAACCCAAATGGATCTTGATCACTTCAGCAACCTGGTCGCCTACTGTCATCACAGGGTTCAATGCACTCATAGGCTCTTGAAAGATCATGGCGATCGACTTACCGCGGATCTTCTGCATTTGTGATTCAGGAAGGGCAAACAGAGAGTTGTTTTTTAATTTAATGTCTCCGGAACTCACAGATACAACATCGGGAAGCAGTCGCATAATAGCCAGAGAAGTCAAAGACTTTCCACTTCCGGACTCACCCACCAGAGCAAATATCTCACCTCTTTTGATCTCAAAACTTACAGATTTCAGAAGCTTCTCTCTCTGTATGATCAGGCTCAGATCTTTCACACTTAAGATACTACTCATGATTTGTTCCTCGGATCCAATACCTTCTGAACACGGTCAGATAAAAGATTTGCAGCCAATACCAGAATAAACATAAAGACAAATGCAGAAAACAGTGACCACCAGACCATCGGCTCTCTTGCCATCTCCAATCGAGCCTGATTTATCATATTCCCCCAACTGTACATAGTCGGATCGACTCCTACTCCCACATAAGAGAGCACAGCTTCAGCAAGTACCAGACCACTGAAATCCAGCACCACTGAAATAAGAATGATATGCATAAGGTTTGGGATGATATGTCGGCGAATAATCGTTAATTTACTCACACCAAATGCTTTAGCCGCTGTTACAAACTCTATTTGAGATATTTTCAAAGTCTCTGCACGAAGCAGCCTGCAAAGTCCGGTCCAACTTGTGATTCCAAGTATCATGATCAGGAACAGCAAGCGCAGATCTGATCGTTCCAGTGTTGTTTCAAACCACCCGGGATTATTATCCATCATCACCTGCATCACCAGCACCCCTGCCGCAATGAGCAACACTCCGGGAATAGAACTTAGCGTGGTATAGAGATATTGGATCGCATCATCAACCCAACCACCGAACAACCCGGCACTTACTCCCAATATCACAGCCACAGGCAGCATGATCAAAGTGGTAAGTATCCCTATCAGTACTCCTGTACGGATACTCTTTAAACTCTGATAAAGCACATCTCCACCCACTTTGTCTGTTCCTAAAACATGATAGTAGTAACTAAGAGTGTAGAACCATGTGAATGTCACTACCAAAAAGATGGTCGTAAGATAGGCTGTTCGCCAAGGCAGAGTTGTCTTTCCCTGCCAACTGTTTTTAAGTTCATCTCTAAAGTTGCCTCGGCTGCGCCAAAGAATATGAAGAACGATCAGAAAGCCGCTGATCATCAACCCCGTAACAATAGCAAAAAGAGATCTCATCATAATGTCATCGTTCTGAGAAACATGCTTTAGAGGCAGATATTCCTGCTTTGTCACACCACTCTCATCAACCACAATGGATTTGGCATACTCATGTGTGGCAAAAGGTGCAGAATAGGTCCGTTCTGTACTTTCTATGTTATGGGCAAATATCAGATCAAGAAGACTTACCATATCTTCCTGGTATTGCACTTTTTCACTTGTTGACTCTGTTGGCTGGGTGGAAAAACGAAGATGTACTGAATCAAGTAGCGTAAAAAACAGATAAAAGAGCAGAATAATAGCCGAAGCCATAGCGATGCTTGACTTAAAAACAGTATGCCACTGCTTTTTGACCTGAGGAGAACGAGAAACAACCCAACCCCAGGTGAGTAGTGAAATGACCAAAATCCAGACCAAGATGTCTGTCCAAAGTAAAGCTAATTTCATGATAGCTTCACCCTTGGATCAAATAATGTATAGGAAATATCGGTAAGGATTAAACCAATAATATAAAATACTGAACCCAAAAATACCATCGCTTTTACGATAGCAAAATCCTGTGAGTTGATCGCATCAATGGTGTAACTCCCCAGCCCGGGAATCCCAAAAAATGATTCCATAATAAGGCTACCCATAAAAAGTGTAGGGATAACCACAACCACACCTGTTAGGATCGGCAACATTCCATTTCGCAACACATGTCCAAAGAGTACTTTGAGCTCAGACAGACCTTTCGCCCTTGCTGTACGAACATAATCCTGATTGATCTGTTCCAAAAAGATACTACGATACCAACGCACTCCTGCACCGATCCCTGCAAAAACACCGATCATTACAGGGAGAATGATGAATTTAACACCACTCCATCCCGACTCAAAACCTGAAATGGGCACCCAGTGCCAAATCTTGGAAAAGAGAACCTGACCTGCAATAATATAAAAAAGGCCGGAGATCGACATGATCATAACAGCAACGATCATCATACTGGTATCCAAAACAGACCCTCTAAAGAGTACCAACAGCAGTGCCAAAGAGATATTGGTGATCAAAGCGATCATAAATGTAGGCAGAGCAATAGCCAAACTTGGCATCATTCGCTCTTTGATATCCGAACCGATATCACGGTTGGCATCTGAAAAACCGAAATCAAAACTAAAAAGTTTAAGTGACTCCTGGACAAAAAGCGTATCGGTCACTTTGGCAATACCTTCAGACCGACTGTTGATAAAAAGGGGTTTATCATAACCTCTCTCCTCTTTCCATGATCGGATAAGTTCAGGCGTAACCTGTTTTGCTCCCAGTTGAGCTCTCGCCATATCATCAGGGCTGTTTACCATAAAAAACAACATAAAAGTAATGAGATTGACACCGATCAGGATCGGTATAGCATATAGTATTCTTCGGATAATATAGACGAACACTTAATTCTCCTCTCTGCTGATCACAGCTTTTTGTCGGTTTTGATATGCACGATAAAGAGGAAAACTCATCAACACCACACACAGAGCCAATAAAATCAAAGGTAAAATAACCGGTTGGTTCCACTCTTGTTGTTTTTTTACTCTTAGATCAGCATCAATCCGTTTATATTTTAGTGTATTGTTTGCCATGGCATGAGGCAGGACATTGGTATACCACTTATGAGACAGTGCCAAAGATTTGGGATGTACTCCCCAGATCCAAGGGGCATCCTCTCTTACTATCGTTAACATCTTTTTTATTATTTGCATTCTCTCAGGAGTATTCTTCATTGTTTTCATCTCATTGAAAAGTCTGTCAAACTCCGGGTTCTTATAGTTTGAACTGTTGATACCCGCTCCATTAGTATCCACAGCAGCGTTTCCGCCATAGAGCAGAAAGAGGAAATTTTCAGGGTCAGGGTAGTCTGCATTCCAACCCCATGAGAAGAGTTGTGCTTTTCCTTTTCTTACTTTATCCTGGAAACGGTTGTAGTCCGTAGCACGGATCACTAGCTGAATGCCTAACTTATCAAACTGCTTTCGTCGCCAATCCATTAATGTTCTGTCATCAGGACCTGTGGCTGTAGTATCATAATATAATTTTAAAGGTTTACCTGTTTTTTTAGAGACTCCATTTGGATAACCTGCCTCTGCTAATAATTTTTTGGCAACCGCTAAAGATTTTCTGACCCGTTTACCCTCTACCCAATCGTAAACCACTCTATTTGTTCCCTTCTCTCCCTCTTCATAACCAAAAATTCCCGGAGGGATAGGTCCTTGAGCCGCAATACCTCGCTCATTGGTAAAGATGGAGATATACTCCTCCTGATTTTGAGCAATACTTATCGCTTGACGTAACTTTTTAGCTGACTCAGAGTAGCCACCCACAACTGGGTCAGCCATATTGAATGCCAGATAGAAGATAGAGGGCTGCACTGAACCCTTTAGCTCAATCCCCTTCGCTCTCATCTCATCACTCAGACCCATGTTGCCTGTTGATGAGATCTGTACTGCCTGGTCAAAGGCTTCAGAGCTTATTCCCGATGCGTCGTAGTATCCTTGTAGAAATTTATTCCATAGAGGGATATTCTCTTTTTCCAAGGAGTAGATGATCTCTTTGATAAAAGGAAGTTTTAACCCTGCATCTTTGAGCAGCACTTTTGAAACACTGTATTTTTCCATCTCCTCTTGACTCAAGGTTGGATACCGTTCATCGTGATAATTAGGATTTACAAGCAGTCGCATCTGTCTATTTGGATTATTTTCAGCTAAAAAATAAGCACCTGTTCCAACAGGAAACCAATTGAGTGTCAGGTTCTTTGCTATCAAACCACTCTGCTGATAAAACAGATCTGCTTCCCAAGGGATAGGGGCAAAAAAGTTCATAGTAAGCCAGTAGAGAAATTGGGGATAGCGGCCTTTTATCCTGATAGTTAGCGTATAGTCATCTATCACTTTCACTCCTGAAATAGAGTAAGGACGCAAATCTAAAGTCTGATTGCTCTTTTTTTTCTCTTTTGCTATTTCAGTGATCTGCTTAGAGAACTCCCTTAAGCCAACAATATACTCTTGCATACTATCCAGAATAGGTGAGTGGTTTTGCCTTACTGCCATTCGCTTGATAGCATACTCATAGTCGGACACTACCAATGTACGCGTTGCAGTTCTTTTAAAGTCATCAAGCGAGTGAATAGTCTTTAGTTCATCTTCACCCAATGCACCGTAAACCAACCTGCCCTCTGCATCTTTTACAAATGATGGATGATTTTGATATTTGACATCTTTTCTCAAATCTAAACGATATTCGGAAAACATAACTTCATTTGAACTCTCATCTACTCTGTTTCCATCTTTGTCCAAGTAACGGATTGTTGGCATTTTGGTTAAAGTCAATGGTTCTAGCGTATAAGGTCGCTTCAAGTAATTGTACTGCAAAGGCGGCTCATATATCTGGCCTATAATAGCCCATTCATTGGCACTATAAGAGATAACAGGATCAAGATGCCGGGGAGGTAAAGAAAATGAAGAGAACAGTACTTCCTGCTTTACCTTGGAGATATCATGAGGATTATTCCAAACTATTGCATAACTATTACTAATTACTAAACATAATAATAATAACAAGATTTTAAATAAACGTATCATGAATGTAGAATACCTTTCTTTATTATATTAAAATAATTATTAATGCTTATTTATGATCCATAT
>OFAT01000008.1_pt1 | contig 79127 bp, 65 predicted proteins | sample 1520331 | NCBI WGS metagenome assembly OFAT01 (sample SAMEA3696446, study PRJEB22514) | metagenome | biome: water; feature: marine; material: hydrothermal vent | place: Pacific Ocean | collected 2014-08-12 | depth 1521 m
CGTTTGTTTCCATACATGACTTCATCATCATGCCTAACCATTTTCATGCGATCATCGAGATTGATCATGCTACATCTACAAGATTAGGTGACATCATTGGTGCATTTAAATCCATCACAACCAACCAATACATAAACGGTGTACGCCATGAAAATTGGAAACCATTTGAAAAAAGATTATGGCAACACAACTATTATGAACATGTCATACGAAACAAAAAGTCCTATCTAAACCTATCACAATACATTCAAAATAATCCCCTATCATGGAAAGAAGATATATTTCATATGTAAAAATCTGTCATTCCCGTAGGGGTAACCCTCGTGGTTACCCACCAATCCATAACATCACCCCCATCCAAAGGGCAAGCACAAGGGATTGCCCCTACAGATGCAAACAGAATTTTAATCCAACCGTAGGGGTAAACCCTCGTGGTTACCCTTTGATACAACATTACCCTCTCCGTCCGAGGGCAACCATAAAGGATTGCCCCTACAGATACAAATAAAATTTCAATCCAAAACCGTAGGGGTAACCCTTGTGGTTACCCTTTATCGTGAAAACTATTATCTGTAAAAAATGTGTGAGAGATGGTTTTTTCTCGTTACGTCTCTCCCGAGGCGTAATGCATCTGCAATTTAATATGTATATAAGCAAGAATCCATCGCTAGGTGGGAAGAAAGTCTCTGGTCACCTAACGGTGAATTAGATTTTATTTTGAGTTTGAATTGAAGTAGGCATTACACCTTGGAAAGGTGTAACGAGAAAGGAAAACCAACCTCTTTCCCTTCATTGGCACAAAAAGTCATTAAACTATTACTATGATCTATTGCATAATCATGGCCTCATGATTAATATTAAATTAATTTATAAAACCATATAATAAATCTTAGAGTCAAAAATTATATTATCAGGAATCTGAAATGAATGTTTTACATCCTCCCTTTGTACATTTTGTTATAGCCCTGCCGCTTGCAGCACTCTTTTCTCAACTTACTTATATAGCAACGGGAGATAAAACTTACTCCAAAGCTGCCATACGGATTATGGCTTTTGCATTGCTGGTATCATTCTTTGCAGTATTTAGCGGACTTATCGATGCAGACGGGATTACAAAGAACAATGCCATTCTCAAAAACGGTCTACTGGTCTTAAGTGAGCATAAAACATTTGGTTTTGTTGTTGTTGCCATACTTCTTGTCACGACTTTAACAAAATGGTTCGCCATTTCCAAAGACTCCATGAGCCTTGAGAAACTCTCTATTATGCTGATTATTCTTTCTATTGCTGCTTCACTCTATCAAGGTAATCATGGAGGATCTCTAGTCTACAAATATTCCGCAGGCATTGACAAGCAGATTATTGAGAAAAGAGCGGTGGAGAAGAACAACCAATAGGAAGTATGTTTACATTCCTTCCTATATTAGGAAAAGGTTACCCTCCTTTGATGACTTATCCAAAGGTAAAGTAAGAATGCTGTCCAAAATAAAAACTGTACTTTTTTCTCATTACGTCTCTCCCGAGACGTAATGCATCTGCAATTGAATATGTATACAAGCAAGAATCCATCGATTGATGGGAAGAAAGTCTCTGGTCTCCTAACGGTGAATTAGATTTTATTTTGAGTTTGAATTGAAGTAGGCATTACATCTTGGAAAGGTGTAACGAGAGAAAAATTATACAAATCTGCAGTGTATAGCCCTTATGGGAACCTTCTCAATATTTTTATTCAAATAAAAACAAGATTATAAGTTACTATTTGTACAATGTCATAAAAATAACAAAAGAGTAAAACTATGTCCTATATACAAGAACAAGACTTAGATGAAAAATTTTTTGAAAGAGCCGATGCCCATATCAAGCTGGCAAATAAACATATGAACCAGCAGGGAAATGCTGAAATGGTCAACACATCATTTCTCTATGCCGCTGCCAGATTTAACGCATGGATCAGTGCGGCAGGTTTGAAAAATGCCGAAGAGATGAAGGCAAAGCGACAAGATCTCATTAATTATTTTATAGATCAATATACTTCCATGCTTGAAGAGAATCTCGATAATTATATTGAAAATTATGACCTGTATCTGGGGATCAATAAAGAGGAAAAATAGTCACCCCACCCCGTAGGGGTAACCCTCGTGTTTACCCTTTGACACCACAATACCCTCTCCGTCCGAGGGCAACCATAAAGGATTGCCCCTACAACAATGCCATCCAACAAAAGATATTCAAAAATTTAATAGCATTCAAACCGTAGGGGTAACCCTTGTGGTTACCCTCCAACCAAAGAATGGCAACCACAAGGGATTGCCCCTACAGATGCAAACAGAATATGACAATTTGACATATTTTTACACATGGATACCATGTTTTTCTATACTATCATTATGAATTACATGACACAGCCACGAAAAAACATTCGCCTGCCCTATTATGACTACACTTCTAAGGGACTATATTTTATTACTATCTGCACAAGACATAGGGAGTCCTTCTTTGGAGATATAGCCGGTCAGACACTCACACTAAATGATGCTGGTAAAATGCTAAAAGAGACATGGTTAGATATACCAAATAGATTTCCGTTTGTTTCCATACATGACTTCATCATCATGCCTAACCATTTTCATGCGATCATAGAGATTGATCATGCTACATCTGTATAGCGTGGTGGCATTACTTTTACTCCTTTACTGCCTCTTGTATTATTATACTCAATCAGCGCGTAAAAAAGTGTCTATATTTTTGGGGTCATTCCATACCTCTGTATTTCAACGTTATGTATGTACCCCAAGGGCACTTCTTCCCTTTGGTCAGGGTACATTACGCCTCAGGAGAGACGTAATGAGAGATGAAGTTTGTATCTTATGTAAACTTCTTTTTCCAATATCTTATCCATGTTTTCTTGAGATTCGATCTACTTGTAAATCTTAATTTTTTGGGAAGGTTATGTCTGATATTTCTTTCTAATTTTTTTGTAAGCTTTTTATTCTTCACAATGGCATTAAAACCACCTGCTCCCTGTTGATGAGAGCCATAGATAGAGAATGCACTGATTTTTATTTTATTTCGCTTTAAGCTTCGTATATTATCACTCAATATAGCTTTAAAAATTTTATCCTGGTTATGTGGCATTTTCCATTTATTTTTGGGTATTTTTAGCTTTTTAGCATAGGATATAGCAGTTTTAGGCATGATCTGATAACGTCCATAAGCACCACTTTTACGATTTTTAGTATGATAGCTACCGGTAGTTGATTCAACTTTTACTATTTTTCTAACTATCTTTTTCATGTCTTTATCGCTTAATCCTGCATGTTTAGCCAGTTTGGCATAAGAAGCTTCAGCAGTTGTTGCAGTCAGAAACAGAGTAACAGGAATTATAAATCCTCTTCGAATAAGTATTTGTATCTTTAATTTATTTGATAGGATTGAGGGGTTGATTAAAAGTTTGGCAGCAAGAAAAATAATAGCTGTATAAAATAATATTTCTATGGTGTGACTCCTGATTTTATTTATATAAATTTGAATTCAAAAAAGATAAAGATGATCTAAAATGATCTTCAAATTCTTTTAAATACAGAATAGTATAGTTAAAAAGTTAACAATCGATTAATAAAATTTGTTTTTTTTCTTAAAATAAGCTTTGTTTAAGTAATATTAATATGGTATTGTTTTTAGCTCGTTTCACCTCTCCGTAGGTGGACTGCATATATCAATACAAGTTTCAAACCAAATCTAATTCCACCGGTAGGTGGGTGTATTAACTTTTAAGCTACTTACTACTTGGTAGTAGATTAGCATTGCATTTCGTATCAAAATGCAGTATGCACCCCAAGGGCACTTCTTCCCTTTGGTCAGGGTGTATTACGCCTCAAGAGAGACGTAACGAGAGGTAATCCACAATATATTTCACATATTAAATATTATATCTGTTTAAATAAATGTCGGGATGAGGGCAACCCGACCTACGTAAATTATAATGAAAGATTATGCACAACCCCAATAAAATCAGATATAATGTTCATAGATTCATGAGGATTTCAATAGATGAGGGAGACTGATATGATAAATTTAAGTAAATATTTTATCTTAGGGAAAGTGAAGCGTGCACTCCTCCTTTTCATTGGAAGTATTACAATAGCATGGAGCACCGTGACATCAGGTGTTGTTCTGGACAAAAGAAGTGTCAGGCCTATAGTCTCTGCGATCATTACGGCAAACGGAAAAGAGTACCGAACGGATAAGAAAGGAGTTTTTTCCATACCATCGTCAGAACTTATCGGGGTACGTGCGGTAGGTTATGAGCGTAAATTTTATAAGAGAGGTGGAAAGATCTATCTTAACCCTGTCAGGCCTAAAGCCTTGTATCTCTCCAGTTTTGGAGCAGCAAGTACCAAAATTATGAAAAAAGCCAAACATCTCATCCATACTACCGAGATCAATGCACTTGTGATCGATATTAAAATGGATCGTGGTCAGATAGCTCACCGCACATCCAATTCTACAGCCCATGCCATAGGTGCACAAAAGATGGTTAAATTTAAAGATCTAAAAAAATTTGTGGGCAAGTTGAAGAAAGAGGGAATCTATCTTATCGCTCGTATCGTATGTTTTAAAGACAGACCTTTTGTTGCTGCTTATCCGAAACTGGGAGTGAAAAGATACAACGGAAGCCTATATAAAGACAGAGAGGGGCTCTATTGGATAGATCCGTCGCAAAAAAAATCATGGGATTATATCCTTTCGATCGCTGAAGAGAGTGCTCAGGCAGGATTTGATGAAATACAGTTTGATTATGTTCGCTTTCCGGACAGCAGAGGGCTTAAATTTTCGGTTAAAAACAGACAGGCAGAGCGGGTGAAAACCATTAGTGGATTTTTAAAACGTGCCAGGGCACGTTTACTTCCTTACAATGTTTTTATCTCTGCAGATATTTTCGGGTATGTGTGTTGGAATGATGCTGATCTTGGGATCGGTCAGAGGATCGATGCAATGGTACCCTATGTTGATTATTTTTCTCCAATGCTTTATCCAAGCGGTTTCCAGGCAGGTATCCCCGGTTATCAAAATCCTGTCAGAGCAAACTATGAGATCGTTAAGCACACACTTGATAAAGCATTGACGAAATCCGGAGGTTCACTTTTGGCATACCGCCCATGGCTTCAAGCATTTCGCGATTATGCATTTGACCGGCGTTATTATGGTGCAAAAGAGATCAGAGACCAGATCCGAGGCTCTGAAGATTTTGGAAGCGATGGATGGATGCTGTGGAACGCCCGTAATATTTATAGCTCCAGGGGGCTTCGGCACCTGAATATGACAGCCGATAAAAAAAAGCGATAAAGTGATGTTTCTTCAAGTCATGTGGAAAATCATCTTTCGTGTGCTTGTTGCAATTTTTTTATTTGAAGGGTTTTTATGGGGTGTCGAAGCTGAGAAAGAGATCCCCATTTTATGTTATCATCGTTTTGGTGCTAAAGTGAATGATTCTATGACGATCAAAACATCTGTATTTGCCGAACAACTTGCATGGTTGAAAAGCAACAATTATAAAGTGATCTCTCTTGAAAATGCGATAAAATATCTTAAAGGGGAGATCAAAACAATTCCGGACAGATCTGTCGTGATCACAGTGGATGACGGTCATAGAAGTGTTTATTCCGATATGGCACCACTGGTAAAAAAATATGCTATCCCTGTAACACTTTTTATTTACCCCAGTGCTATTTCCAATGCCGCATATGCTATGACATGGAAACAGTTGCAAGAGCTCGAAGCAACAACATTTTTTCGCATTGAATCTCACACGTATTGGCATCCTAATTTCAAACATGAAAAGAAAAAACTTTCATCAGAGAAGTATAAAAAACTTGTTGGCCTGCAGCTTGCAGGTGCCAAACAAAAACTTGAAGAGAAGATGGGGCATAAAGTGAAATATTTGGCATGGCCGTTCGGAATATATGACAAAGAACTGGAAGAACAAGCGGTACAGGCAGGTTATGTTGCGGCCCTGACAATTGACCGGAGACATGCTAGACAAAGTGATCCTATCATGGCGCTGCCGAGATATATGATCGTGAGCAGATATAGGATTTTTACATTTGGCAGCATAGTGAAGGGAGAGATGGAATGAGAGTAAGTTTCATCATATTGTTCTATTTTTCCAAAAGCATAAGCCCTAAACTCATTGGGTAAAACCTCTTACTTTGTATTTCGCTACAGTCTTCACACTTACTCCAAAACTTATCTGTCGATTCAACATTGGTTAAATCAGAGTGTTGTATTATCTCTCCTGAATGTTGATTTGTTTTCTTGTGGAGAGTGCAGCCACAAGGGGATTTCGCTGACAGGCTCATGGTATAGTATTCCTTTATTGATGTGAAGAGTTTACTATGGTATCAGGCTGTCGCTTAATTCAATTTTTTGATGAAAGGAGAGTTTTTGTGAAGTATCATAGGTTCATAGCATCGCTGGGAGCATTGGTTGTACTGTTGACTGCCATCTGTGCTGCTGAACCTCTTAGGCCTTTTCCTCAAGCCTTGGAATTAAAATACTATGGTATCAGGCCAGATCATTCACAGAAGCAACTGAATGCTGCCGTCACGGAGTTTTATGAGTACTGGAAAGTGAAGTACCTCGTGGAGTCAACAAAAGTGCCAGGTGACTACAAGGTGGCATACAACAAAAAGAATTGGACAGTGTCTGAAGCTATGGGGTATGGAATGCTGATCGTCGTACAGATGGCAGGGTATGACCCGAAAGCAAAGGAGTATTTCGATGGACTGAACAGGTTCAGAAAACGTTATCCCTCAAAAAATAACAAGGCTTTCATGAGCTGGCAGGTTCGTGACGAAGCAAACACCGAAACCGATAGCTCCGCTACGGACGGAGATCTGGACATGGCAACGGCATTGCTGATGGCGGCACAGCAATGGGACGACAAAACATACTTTGAAGAAGCGAGTGTCATCATAAGAAACATAGAAACTGAACTGGTCCGAAAAGACTACTCACTGCGGTTGGGGGATTGGGACAGAGACGGCAGTGAGTATGAAGGAACACGCCCTTCTGATTTTATCACGGCTCATTTTAGGGCTTTCTACGCAGCTACAGGCAATGAACTCTGGCAGAAGGTAGAGGAGAAGTGTTATAGCATTCTCGAGCAGCTTCAAGAAGACTATTCCCCAAGCACCGGACTCATTCCTGACTTTGCCATTAGGGACAGGGAGGGAGGGTGGAAACCTGCTTACTCAAAATTCCTGGAAGACAAAAACGATGGAAACTATAACTATAACTCATGTCGGGTACCGTGGCGTATAGGGCTATCGGCTGTATACTATGAGGATCCCCGTGCCGAGAAGATTATAGCCCGTCTTATGAATTGGGTTATCGAGATTCATCCTGAGCCGGAAGCATTCAAAGCCGGATACACTCTTGAGGGTAAGGCCCTCGTGAACTACGATGTTCCGTCGTTTACCGCACCGATTGCGGTTGCAGCGATGTCAACCGGCGATCAGAAGTGGCTTGATGCGGCATTTGACTATATTATGGAGTACAAATTATTTTTAAACTCTTTTTGCTTCTAAATTTTTTGTGTATCAAAATTTAAAATATACACAAAAGAGGAGAGACTGCTTCTGTCTAAAAGTATGACAATTTGATATATTATTTGATGCTATTTGTAAATGTTTAACATAATGCCTCATATTATAAAGCAAATGAGCTTTTTGTGGGACTGAAGTCTCCACTTCCTTTGGTTTTTTCATAATCTCTCTGTAGGTGGAATGAGAGTGAAAAGATTTGTCATCTCAAAATGGCACAGAAAATTTTTCTAAAATCAGAATAGAGCTTATAATATTTGTGTTATAGTGCTAACACTAAAAGTGAAGGAAACCCCATGAACGTATCAGTAGAGTATCTAGGTGAGAAAAAATTTAAAGCAAACACAATAAAGTCCTCTTACATTTTAGACTGTAAAGAGATAACCCCTGTGGAGTATTTCGCGACAGGTATCATAGGGTGTACGGGCATAGACCTTGTGATGATGGCCGAGAATGACGGGTATGTAGTGAGTAACTACAAAGTAAGTGCAGAAGTGGAGCGTACAACTTCTGTGCCTATGAAGTTCAGCTCTATGCATATTATTTATGATTTTGAAGGGTCATTTGACTCGGTAAAGGCGAAGCGTTACATCCTGGCTTCTTTGGAAAGTTACTGTACGACAGTGAACTCCATACGTGACTCAGTGAAGATAAACTACAGCATCATCCATAACGGACAGACCATCGCCAACAAAGTGAGCATCGCATCGGGTGGCGGTACGGAGTTGGAAGACGGCTTTGGCGGGGCCTGCTGTTCGTAGGTTGGAATAAAGAGAGAAGTACTTCTACCTCATTCTCTCTTCACGCATCTTTTGAAACTCTTCTTTGCTCATCTTCCCATCATGATCCAGATCCACCTTTTGAAAATAGAGATCTTCCCGGAAGCTTTCCGGGTCTATCTTGTTGCGTTTGGCACGGAAAAGCTTGAACTCTTCAGATGATATGCCGCCGTCACCGTTGCTGTCGATCGTCTCAAAGGTGATTCCCTCACGACTCTTCATCTCCATCTTTACAAAAGCTTCACGGGGAAAAGTATCGAACATCATTTCTGAGATGGTTGCACCCTCATCTGGGGTTACTACATTTTTCATAGAAGGCATCAGACCAAATTTGTCGACGGAAGCACAAAGAGCCTTTTGGATATCAGGCTGCATGATGTAATCTACCATGAATTTGACAGCTTCCTCTTTTTCCGGATACCTCTCCTTGATATGGAGCATCACCTCGTCAGCAGGAGGACCTGTGAGGTTTCCTTTCTCCTGTAGTGTCACCAGCTTAGTCGTATGGCAGACCTTACACTTGTTTTTGTAGAGCAGCTTGGCATCTATTTCGCTTGCAGATGTTTCTATGCCCGATAGAGTGAGTAGGGTAATGATCGTTATTAGATTTACAGTAAGTTTCATCTTTTCTCCTTTTTTCGAGGTCTCTATTGTACCATCTCTCTATAAACGCAATGTAAAGCAAATGAACTGTTACTTGATTCTGATGATGGGAGTGGCACTTTTTCTTATGGTCAACTCAAAGGCATCAGGACGTGCATAATGTCCGGCAACATCCAGATTCCACTTTGAGGCATCCAGCATATGAAGGTCTATTTCAGCGATAAGTATCCCTTCTTCTGCATTCAAAGGACCGGACAGTACTTCACCGTCCGGATCGGCTATGACACTGTTCCCTTTATTGATCCATTTTACTTTGAGCCTATTGACTTTAGCCACAGGATGTTGTTTACATGTTTTATACATACCTATGCATGATTTAACAATGACGGTGTCATCTGGAAATGCTTTTGTGAGCTTTTTTCGAAACTTCTTGATGTTGGAAAAGTGTTTACATATTTTTATCTTCATATTCTACTATAGCATATTTGATTTCTTTTGTTAAGTTTCCAATTATATTACTTGAGGCGTTGTTGTTCTCTTCATTTTTTTAGAAAAAACGAAGCAAAAAAGCGTTGTGGCTCTCGAATCGCTTCGCTTTCAAGGGCGTTCACCACAACAGAGGCACACTACGTGTGATTTATGAATAGTCTTTCTGCTATAATTCCACAAAAATTACCTTTATACGGATACTGCATGATACAACTAACCAATCTCTCTAAAAGCTTTGGGGGACAAACCCTTTTTCGTGACATTAACCTTAAAGTAGCCAGAAACCAGAAGATAGGCTTTGTGGGGCGTAACGGGTCCGGAAAATCTACCTTGTTTAAGATCGTTCTGGGTGAAGAGAGTCATGACTCCGGGGATGTAAGCATCCCTAAGAACTACCGACTAGGAACACTCAAACAGCATTTGGTTTTTACTGAACCAACGGTGAGAGAAGAGTGTTCACTTGTCCTACCTGAAGATGAACAGTGGAACTTTTATAAGATAGAGAAGATCCTTTTTGGACTGGGGTTCACGGCAGAAGACTTGGAGAAAGATCCTATGGGTTTTTCTGGTGGGTATCAGATACGCATCAACCTGGCGAAGCTTTTGGCAACCGAACCGAATATGCTCTTGCTCGATGAGCCTACCAACTACCTGGATATCCTCTCTCTACGATGGCTTAGAACTTTTATCCGTGAGTTCGACGGTGAAGTGATACTTATCACCCACGACCGTGACTTCATGGACTCTGTGACGACACATACGATGGGCATACAACGTAAGGGACTTCGTCTTGTGCAAGGTGATAGCCATAAGTACTACGCTACCCTTGAGATGGAAGATGAAACGTATGAGAAGACCAAGGCAAATCAGGACAAGAAACGCAAAGAGCTTGAAGAGTTCATCGCACGTAACAAGGCAAGAGCCTCTACAGCAGCACTGGCACAGTCTAAAGTTAAAGAGCTGGAGAAGATGGATGAGATGGCTGACCTTGAAAGTGATACCAATCTCTCTTTTAAATTCAACTACCAGGATACACCAGCAAAAGTTATCTTCCGTGCAGAAGAGCTGGGCTTTGGATATAACCCTGATGAACCACTCTTTCAGGGGCTTACCTTTGCACTGGAAAAAGGAAAACGTTTAGCTATCATCGGTAAAAACGGTAAAGGTAAATCTACCTTACTTAATTACATCGCAGGAGAGTTGCCGCATCAACAGGGTGAACTTAACTTTCACCCTTCTACCGCGTTCGCACACTTTGGACAGACCAACATAGAGAGACTCAATGTAAAGTCTACCATCATCGATGAGATAAGTTCAGTCAGTAAAGATATAGGTATTGCAGAAGTAAGAAACATTTGTGGGCGTATGATGTTCTCCGGTGAGCTTGGAGATAAGAAGATAGAAGTACTTTCAGGGGGAGAGCGCAGCCGTGTGATGTTGGGGAAGATCATCGGGACACCTGCGAACCTGCTGTTTCTCGATGAGCCTACCAACCACCTTGATATGCAGTCCATCGATGCATTGGCAGATGCCATAGATGCGTTTGAAGGTTCACTCATCATGGTTACACACTCGGAGATGCTTCTGCGAAAGCTTGCGGATGCACTTATCATCTTCCATAAGGGCGGGGCAGAGTATTTTGACGGTACCTACGATGAGTTCCTGGAGAAGATAGGTTGGGAAGAGGAAGAGGGAAGCAAACCCAAAAAGAAAAAGCCGAAGATCAACCATAAAGAACGAAAAAAATTACGTAAAGCAGTGATGCAAGAGCGTAATGAAGAACGTAAACCTTACACCAAAGAGATAAAATTCTGTGAAGAGAAGATAGAAGAGATGGAAGTGGCACTTGCAGCAAAAAATGGAGAACTTGAAAAAGCATCAAACTCCGGTGACAACTCTGCCATCATGGAACTTTCACATGAAGTAGGGCTTATACAGCAAGAAGTAGATGCACTTTTTGAACGTTTGGAAGTAGCTACGGAAAAAGATGATGAGATAGTGGCCAGGTATGAGTTAAAGCTTGAAGAGATAGATGCGTAATATACTAATTACATAAAAGTCTTTAAGACTTTTATGTACATCTTCATGTGAATATCTTATACTGGTTTTTCTCCACCTAACATATGGTAATGCAAATGATTTCCTTCTTGACCTTTCCTGATAGCCATTTGCCTGTCCCATTCTTAAAGGACCTCCTTTTGATATCTCCCAATATCTCTTGATAGTATAATCCACTGTTTTGATAGATTCTAATCTACTGTGGATTGCCAAATAATATCAATAACGGAATACTTGAAGGACTTAAAGCGAGAAGATATAAGATATTGAGAAACTATAAAAGTATCGTCTACCTACTCACGGGTAAATTAGATGTTAATCTCGTTAATTCCAAATAGAGTGAAATTCAGGTGATGATTTACCCACACTTTTTTAGAAGGCACCTCTTGAATATGGTGATACATAAGAATTGGAATGAAAATCATGACCAAATGGAACATAGGTATATGGTAGTTGATAATAGTTAAAAATTTTACTTGTTTTTATCCATCCTGCTGCTTTGAGAATTTCAGCAACATTAATACCTATACCTATATAGACAATTCTCTCTTTTTGAGGATAGTCTAACTCATTTTGATAACCTCTTGTATAGTAGCCAAGTTGTAGTTCACCATATTTTAAAAAACTACTATTAGTACTCTCAAACCCACTAAATTTAATTGCCATAATATATTTCATTGAGTCATATTTAGTAAAAAAATCTTCTTCACCCTGAAAATTTGGTAAATACTCTAAACGAAGATCCACTTTCTCTTTGATAGATGGATATTTCTCTCTTAGATAATAAAAACCGGCACCAAGAGTATTTGCAATCATATCTTCATAAGAGAAACCTTGAGATTTGCTAAATGAGTCTCCAACCTCCATTAAACCTTGAAAAAACCAAGATGTTAGAGGACCATAAAGCATTGCATCCTCATTTTCCATGCCCCAGTATTCATATAGTGATGAAAAACCTAATGACCAAAGATAGGTAGAATAAAGGTGGCCAAGTTTGTCAGCCCCACCATACTTTGTATCCTCCTCAAACCAACCTTCATCACCCATAACCGGGGATATGGTAAAATAATCCCAGAATGCTACACCCCACGCAGTAACTACAGCAGCACCGGCCAAGTTTGTATATAATACTCTGTTTTTTAACTCTTCATCACTAAGTTTCTTCTCACTTTTGAAAGTAAATTTTTCAAAAGTTGTCTGCTCTGCTTCACCTGCTATCAGATGGGTTGTTATTAATAGTATTGAAATTATATGTTTGATATTTGTCCTTTTTATATAGAACCTTCTGAACAACCCAAAGAATCCAAATAATTTTAAATATTCTAGCAGGAAAAATAAAAATTTAAACTTTTTAATAATTTTTCTCTAAAATACTCTTCTGTTTTTTTGGAGATCTTCATAATATATTTGCTGTTTTTGTCTCTTTTCTTTGTTCCCAAGATCTGCTTGGGAATACATAGTAAGGTCTATTGAAGACATGGATGCTCTGATCAAAGAGAGGAAATGCCCTTGGGGCACCTTGTGTCAAGTCTAAAATGACGAGTGTATATGTCCAGGTTTATTATAAACTTTTGTGCGGATCTTCGTGATGGTGATCCCATACGAGCTTGCCTCCGCCCAGCATATGGAAATGGAGGTGATTTACCTCTTGTCCACCGTCGTTTCCATTGTTTGTAATGAGTCTGTATCCTGTTTTGTCTATACCTGTTTTGTTTGCTACTTCCTGTGCAAACTCTGTAAGCCCAGCCATGATTTCACCGCTGACATCCTGAAAACAGTCCACATGTACTTTAGGGATGATAAGAACATGGATAGGAGCCTTGGGATAGAGGTCATGGAATGCCAGAAAATGGTCACTTTCATGTACAGTATTGTTAGGGATCTCCCTATTTACGATCTTACAAAATATACACATTATTATAGTCCTTTGGTTATTGAATTTTGCTATTCCTGATGCCTAAAGAAAATAGCTCTTCTTGCAACTTGGAATAATGTAATTTTGGTAATTATAACACACAAAAAATAGAATAAATCCCCTTATTATGAAATTTTAGATAAAATCACGGTCATTACTGAAGGCATATAGAGGTTTTATGAAAGAATTAGAAGAAAAAATACTTCAGGCTGACTCGCTTGAAACATTGGAAAAAGTACGTGTTGAGCTTTTTGGCAAGAAGGGTGTTTTAGCATCACAGTTTGCCAAAATGAAAGATATCCCGGGTCCTGAGAAAAAAGCATTTGCTGAGGGCTTAAATAAGCAAAAAGCTGCCTTGCAGGCAAGTTTTGATGTACGTTATGAAGCACTTAAGGCTGAAGAGATAGAAAGAACACTTAAAAGTGAAGCAATAGATGTTTCACTTTATGGTACGCTTGCGCAAAAAGGTGCATTGCACCCTGTGATGGAGACGATGGATAAGATCATCGACTACTTTGTGGCACTTAATTTTGCTGTAGAGAGTGGTCCGATGGTAGAAGATGACTTCCATAATTTTGAAGCCTTAAATCTTCCTAAGTACCACCCTGCACGTGACATGCAAGATACATTCTACTTTAAGGATGGCGGTTTGCTTCGTACGCATACTTCACCAGTACAGATACGTACAATGTTAAAAACAAAACCGCCTATACGTATGATAGCACCGGGAGCAGTATTCAGACGTGATTTTGACTTGACACATACACCGATGTTCCATCAGGTAGAGGCTCTTGTGGTAGAGGATAAAGGTAAAGTAAGTTTTGCGAACCTTAAGTCTATTTTGACTGATTTCCTACAGTATATGTTCGGCGATGTTGAAGTACGTTTCAGACCAAGTTTTTTCCCGTTCACCGAGCCTTCGGCTGAGGTGGATATCTCTTGTATCTTCTGTGAAGGTGAAGGGTGTCGTGTCTGTTCCCATACCGGCTGGCTGGAAGTCCTTGGATGTGGAATCGTTGACCCGAATGTCTTTAAGGCAGTGGGATATGAAGATGTGAGTGGTTATGCCTTTGGTCTGGGTGTAGAGCGTTTTGCGATGCTCATGCACAAGATACCAGATCTAAGAAGCCTTTTTGAGGGAGATATTCGTTTGTTGGAGCAGTTTAGATGATAGTAACAAGAAGTTGGTTAAATGAATTTATAGATTTAAGTGATGTTAGTAATGAAAAACTGTATGAAACATTTAACTCCATAGGATTGGAAGTTGACAGTATCAATCAAATTGAAATTGCTCAAAAAGTCGTTGTGGGAAAAATACTCTCTTGTGAAAAACATCCTGATGCAGACAAATTAAACGTATGCCAGATAGATGTGGGATCTGGTATAAGACAGATAGTCTGTGGTGCTGCGAATGTTGTAGATGCTGAGTATGTAGCTGTAGCGACTATTGGTGCAGTACTTCCCGGTAACTTTGAGATCAAGCATGCAAAACTTCGTGGTGTAGAGAGTGAAGGGATGGTGTGTGCCTCTTCTGAACTTGGATTACCGGATACTGGTAAAGGCATTATGATACTTGATGAGAGCATCGGTGAACTTGAAGCGGGACGTGAGTTTGGTTCGTATGAGAAAGTAGCAGACACGATTATAGAACTTGAGCTTACTGCGAACAGGGGTGACTGTCTTTCTGTATATGGTGTGGCAAGAGACTTAAGTGCTGCACTTGATATAGAGATGAAACCTTTTGAGTACAAGCAAGAAGAGAAAATGAAACTTGGTATTGCTAGAGAAGCAGAACTGCATACCGAGGGTGAGATGGATGCAGATTTACGTTATAAACTTGTAACTATAGACAATATTAAGAGTGGCTTTTTGTTGCAGTTACGTTTGGCGATGGTGGGTGTAGAAGCAGAAGGTCACTTATCGAAGATCTTAGCATATGCGACACATACTACAGGTGTTATTTTACGTGCGTACGACAGTGATGTGTTTCGCAATAAAGAGGGTAAAATTGTTGTAAAGCCTAAGGCAAAAACCAAAGGCATCACAGAGATTATGGCTGATGAAAAAGTTTTAAGTGTCGTAGGTGTCTATCAGGCAGAGGAAGTAACAGCAGCAGATAATACAACAAATATATTACTTGAAGCAAGTTACATTCACCCTGATACCTTGGTAGAAGCTGTTGCAAACAGTACTTTGAAAACAGATGCCCTTTACTACAAAACATCAAGAGGATCTAACCCTGACCTTGTATTTGGTCTTACTTTTTTAGCTTTATTAATGGATAGATATACAAACATCAACTATTATGAAGGTTCTCTGGATGTAAAAGTAGAGAGAGAAAATGAAAAAGTGATGGTAGAGGGGAAAGAGATCTCTTCTATTATAGGTATGGACGTAGAGTTAAATAAAATCGTGACGATCTTGCAGAAACTTGGGTTTGGGATCAGTTCTATGGGTGACAATATCATTGCTGTTTCAGTACCGCTCTTCAGACATGACATTAAGCATATACAAGATATTGCAGAAGAGATCGTACGTATCATCGGTATTAACAATATAGAGGCTAAACCTTTAGCTTTTTTAGAGAAAAATCGTCTGAATGATACAATTGATAGATATAAAGTAAAGAAATCATTTAAAAATCGTGCAGTAGGTGTAGGATTTTATGAGAATGTTTCTTATGTCTTTAGCGAAAGAGCGGTTTTGGAAAAATATGCTTTTCCTACAGTAGAAGAGGAGATTGAACTTGCAAACCCTATAGCAGGAGAGCTCAATACTCTCAGAAGTACGATTTTGGTCAACTTGCTTAATGCAGTAAAACGTAATGTAAGTTATACAAAAAAATCTATTCCTCTTTTTGAGATAGGTGCTGTATTTGGAAGCAAAAGAGAAGAATCAGAAGTGCTTTCTTTTGTATTCTCCGGACAAGTAGATGGTGAAAATGTAAGTAACTCCGGAAAACCACAGATGATAGACTTTGCCTCTTTTACCCAAAAAATAGGGGCTGTAGTAGGTGCATTTGAGTTGATGCCTTGTACCTATGGAAATGGACTTATTCATCCGTATCAGTCAGCAAATATCATCATTGATGGTAAAGTGTGTGGATTTATGAGTAAGCTGCACCCGACTGTTCAAAGTGAATATGGTGTACCTGAAACATTTATCTCAGAGTTGGATCTTGATGCACTGTTACCAAAACACATCAATGCGAAACCTATCTCTAAATTCCAGGGTGTTTATAAAGATTTAAGTGTAGTGATAGACAAATCTATGTCCTACTATGAAGTGGCTAAAGTGCTGAATACTTTAGAGATTCCTATGCTTAAAGATACATATCCTGTAGATATCTACGAAGATGAGAAGTTGGGTGACAAAAAGAGTTTAACGATTCGTTTCTTTATCCAGTCCATGGAAAAAACACTGGAAGAGAGTGATATAGAAGCAGTGATGAGTCAGATCATGACCAGTCTTGAAAAAGAATGTAAAGCAGAATTGAGATAAAAATGAAGATACAATTAGCATCGAGTTATGGATTTTGTTTTGGTGTAAAACGTGCGATTAAAATAGCCGAAGAGCATAAAGGCAGTAAAACCTACGGCCCTCTTATTCATAATAAAGATGAGATCAACCGCCTTAAAGAGGGGTTTAACATAGGACTGGCTGAAAAATTTGAAGATGTTGCTCCTGATGATGCTGTTGTGATCCGTACACACGGTATCCCCAAAGATGAACTTACAAAGCTGAAAGCACAGGAAAACAGTATTATAGATGCAACATGTCCCTATGTGACCACACCACAGAACATCGTGGCTAAAATGAGTGAAGATGGGTATAGCATTGTGATCTTCGGTGATAAGAATCACCCTGAGATCAAGGGGGTTGTAAGTTATGCGAAAGATCTGAGAAATGCGTTCATTGTAGAAGATGAAAAAGCATTAGAAGGACTGCCGATACTCTCTAAAGTAGCACTGGTCGCACAAACCACAAGAAAACCGGAAGATTTTTTAAAGATAGTCAATGCTCTTATCCTTACACATAAAGAGGTAAGAGTGTTCAATACCATCTGTAATGCCACATTTGAAAATCAGGATGCAGCGGCAGAGCTTGCGAAAGATGCAGATGTAATGATCGTTATAGGCGGGAAACACTCTTCCAATACCAAGCAGTTGCATTCTATCTGTAAAAGTTATTGTGAGACGAGCTATCTGATAGAGAATGAAAAAGAGCTCCAACCGGAATGGTTCGAAGGTAAAGAACTTTGCGGTATCTCTGCGGGTGCCTCTACACCAGACTGGATCGTACAGAATGTGATCAATGAGATCCAAGAGATAAAAAAATAGAGTTGAAAGCATGAATACTTTAACACTGAAACCTATCAGAAAAATAGAGGGAGAGATCAATCTTCCAGGCTCTAAGAGCCTTTCTAACAGAGCATTGCTGCTTGCAGCACTTGCAGAAGGTACAACAGAGATAACAAATCTTCTTGACAGTGATGATACCAGACATATGTTGAATGCATTGAAGCAGCTTGGTATTGAGTACATACTCTCTGAAGATAGAACACGGTGTAAAGTTGTAGGAAATGCCGGACCTATAGGCAGTGAAAAAATGCAGGAACTGTTTTTAGGAAATGCCGGCACTGCAATGCGTCCGCTCTGTGCAGCATTGTGTTTGGGACAAGGTACCTATCTGCTTACAGGTGAACCTCGTATGAAAGAGAGACCCATAGGGCATTTGGTGGATGCTTTGAGAGAAGCGGGTGCAAAGATCACCTATAAAGAGAATAAAGGGTATCCGCCGCTTGAGATAGAAGCAAATGGTTTGAGAGGTGGTGAAGTAAAGATAGAAGGTAGCATTTCAAGTCAGTTCTTGACAGCACTACTGCTTGCTGCACCTATGTCGAAAGAAGATATGACTATAACCATCATAGGTGAACTGGTTTCCAAGCCTTACATAGATATTACATTGCATATTATGAAAACTTTTGGAGTGGAGGTTGTAAATAAAAATTATAAAACCTTCCATATCAAAGGGGGACAGACCTATAAAGCAGTGGATTCTTTTATGGTTGAGGGAGATGCCTCTTCCGCTTCCTATTTTCTGGCTGCAGCTGCTATAAAAGGCGGGACGGTTAAAGTGACAGGTATAGGTAAAAAGAGTATCCAAGGAGATATACAGTTTGTTGATGTACTTGAAAAGATGGGCGCAATTGTAGAGTGGGGTGATGATTTTGTTTCTGTGACAAGGGGTGAACTCCATGGTATCGATATGGATTTTAACCATATCCCTGATGCTGCGATGACCATTGCTACTACAGCTCTTTTTGCCAAAGGTAAAACAATACTGAGGAATATCTATAATTGGCGCGTGAAAGAGACAGACAGACTGTTTGCCATGGCAACAGAGCTTAGAAAAGTAGGTGCTGAAGTAGTGGAGGGAGAAGATTATCTGGAAATCACACCTCCGGAACAGCTTAAACATGCAGCTATAGATACCTATGATGACCACAGAATGGCAATGTGTTTCTCTCTTTTAGCGCTGGATCCTGTTTCTGTTACTATTAATGAACCTGAATGTACCGCTAAAACGTTTCCTACGTACTTTGAAGTGCTTGAAAGTATTTCTTCGTAAGTCTTTATTATCATTTTATTTTCTAATATCCGTCATCCTCGTGCATGACACGGGGATCCGAACTTGATATACAGTGTTACTTTAATATTTTTTGAAGTTTAAATTCCAGATCCCAGATCAGAGTCGGGAATAATGGAAATGTCAGTTTTTTGGCGGAATTGTTGTTGGGATTATATTCATATTGAATTGTAGATAGGGAAACAAATTCAGGATGATGTATGAATGTATGGTCTGATTTTTACATTTTCTTCCAAAATAATTTAAAAAAATAATTATGAAAACTTAAAAATAACTAATTTTATAAATCTTTTGATAAAGAATACTTAGTGTGAGCGTTGATTACTAGGCTTTGTTTAGTAAGCATTTTTATAAAAAAAAAGAGTATAATAACGCAAAATTAGGCACACATAAGGATAGGTATGAAGTTCGAAGATATCGAAATAGAAGAAGTAGATTTTGAGGCGATGCTCGAGGAATCGTTTAAAAAGTCAGAATCAAAAAGTGATTTAGTTACAGGTACTATTGTTAAGATAGATGAAAAAGAAGGTCAGGCGATCGTTGATATCGGTGGTGGCAGAGATGCAAACCTTTCTCTTGAAGAGATCAAAGATGAAGAAGGTAATATTACGTTTAAAGAGGGTGACACTATTGATGTAGTCACTATGGGCAGAGGCCGTATATCTCACACAGCAGCACTCAGCAGAGCGGCACTTAACGAATTTATTGCTGAGTATGACGAAGATCAAGAGTACATCATTGAAGGTATAGTTACTAAGAAAAACAAAGGTGGCTATGTTGTTGAGGTAGATGTTTTAGAATTCTTTATGCCACGTACACTCTCTTATCTCTCTTCAAAAGTAGACCCTATAGGGAAAAAAGTTAAAGCAGTTATCGTTAAAGTAGATAAAGAGAAAGGTTCTGTAGTTGTTTCAAGAAAAGAACTTATTGAACGTGATAAAGCGAAAACAGATGAGATCGTTGCTAGACTTCTTGAAAATAAAGAGCCTGTGATTGGTACGATCAAGAAGATCACTTCTTACGGTATGTTTGTAGATGTTGGCGGTATGGATGGTCTTGTTCATTACTCACAGATCTCTCATAAAGGGCCTGTAAACCCTTCAAAATATTTCCAAGAGGGTGATGAAGTAAATGTTATCGCTTTAGATTATGATAAAAAGAAAAGACATCTTTCTCTCTCTATCAAAGATGCAAATCCTGATCCTTGGGCTGATATCGATGCGATCATCGGTGTAGGAGATACAGTAACAGCAACAGTAAGTAATATAGAACCTTATGGTGTATTTGTGGATCTTGGTGAAGATCTTGAAGCCTTCCTTCATGTGTCTGAAATCTCTTGGGACAAAAATGTGAAACATCCAAAAGATTACCTCGAAAACAATGAAGAGATCAATGTTGAAGTGATCGAGATCGATAAAGAGGGTAGAAGACTTAGAGTAAGTCTTAAAAACCTTCTTCCTAAACCAATGGATGCATTTACAGCTGAAAACAGAGTAGGTGATGTTGTAACCGGTACAGTAACATCTATCACTGATTTCGGTGCATTTGTAAGAGTAGGTTCTGTAGAAGGTCTTCTTCATAACCAAGAGATCTCTTGGGATAAATCAAAAAATGCAAAATCTGAACTCAAAGTAGGTGATGAAGTTGAAGTGAAGATCATCAAGATCGATAGAGATGCAGGAAAAATCTCATTGAGTAAAAAAGCACTTGAAGATTCACCTGTAAAAGCATTTGCTCAAACGCATAAAAATGGTTCTATCGTAACCGGTACAGTAAAAGACAAAAAAGACTTTGGTGTATTCATTGCACTTGAAGACAATGTGGATGCACTTATCAGAACAGAAGATCTTCACCCGCTTAAATTTGATGAGATCGAAAAAGGTCAAGAGATCAAAGGTGTGATCAGCTTTATCGATGCCAACAGCGACAGAATCAGAGTTTCTGTAAAAAGACTTGAGCGTCAAGAAGAGAGAGAAGCGATGGAGCAACTTAACTTGGACCAAGATGATAGCATGACTTTAGGTGATGCATTTGGCGATAAATTTAAAAAATAAAGGCTATTGATGTCAAAAAAGACGATTGTTGTTTGTGATCATATACACCAAAGTGGATTGGACATCCTTGCAAATGATAGTGAAATAGAACTTATAAATGCAGCAGATGAGCCTAAAGATAAGCTCATTGCTGAGATTATTCCTTTAGCAGATGTGGCTATTACCCGTTCTTCTACGGATGTAGATGATGCGTTTTTGGCTGCGGCTAAAAAAATCACAGCTGTTGTACGTGCAGGTGTGGGTGTAGATAATGTAGATATCCCTGGTTCGAGTAAGCAGGGGATTGTTATCATGAATGTTCCTACTGCTAACACTATTGCAGCAGTAGAACTTACCATGACACATATGCTTTCCTGTGCAAGAACATTTCCTTATGCACACAATAACCTCAAGCTTGACCGTGTATGGAGAAGACAAGACTGGTATGGAACTGAACTTAAAGATAAAAAGCTTGGTATTATCGGTTTTGGTAACATTGGTTCAAGAGTAGGAAAAAGAGCAAAAGCTTTTGAAATGGATGTACTTGCTTATGATCCATACATTGATCCAAGTAAGGCAACCGATCTTGATATAGCTTACACAAAAAACTTTGAAGATATCTTGGCATGTGATATTATCACTATCCATACTCCAAAAACTGAAGAGACTATCGGTATGATAGGGGCTGAAGAGATTGCTAAGATGAAAGATGGTGTCATACTCATTAACTGTGCCAGAGGTGGTTTGTATGATGAAGATGCACTTCTTGAAGGTTTGAAGTCAGGGAAGATAGCAATGGCAGGTATCGATGTATTTAACAAAGAACCGGCTACAGATCATCCTCTGCTTGATCTTGATAATGTAACAGTGACACCACATCTTGGTGCCAATACAAAAGAGTCACAACGTAATATTGCGATTCAAGCAGCAGAAAATGCAATAGCAGCAGCAAAAGGTATTGCATATCCTAATGCGCTTAATTTACCTATTAAAGAGAATGAATTACCTGATTTTGTAAGACCATACCTTGAACTTATTCAAAAGATGGGACACTTATCTGCGCAGATCACAAGAAGTGCCGTAAAGTCTATCAAAGTAACTGCAAAAGGACCTGTGGCTGACTATATTGAGTCTATGCTGACATTTGCCACTGTGGGAGTACTTACAGAGTCTTTGGCAGATCAAGTGAATTATGTGAATGCTGAGTTTGTTGCCGAAGAACGTGGTATAGAACTTAACAAAGAAGTAAAACCAAATATAAGTGGTTTTACGAATAAAGTGGCTATAAAACTCACTACTGCAGAGAGTACGATCAGAATAGCAGGTACAGTATTTGATGATACCGTTCAACGTATTATCGAAATAGATGACTATATTCTGGATGTTGAACCAAAAGGAACTATGATCTTCTTTAGAAACACAGACACACCGGGTGTGATAGGTGATGTAGGCAAGATCATGGCAGAAAATGATCTTAATATCTCTGACTTTAGATTAGGAAGGGACAGTAAACAGCAAGCCTTGGCGGTCGTACGTGTAGACGGACAGATCTTTAAAAAAGTGCTTGATGAACTCTCATCACTGGAAGCATGCATTAGCGTAGCTCACGCAACACTTTAAGTTAACTTCTTTTCGTGGGTACGCTTACCCGCGATACAGTTCACTATTTTAAATATTCAAAAAATTGATACAAACATTAATTTTTAATCATTAAATTAAATTCAATTAGATATAATCGCGAGTATATTGCTATAGCGCCATGTTATGCTATATCTTTCGCTATAATAAATATTTATATCAGGAGTTTACGATCATGTTTATCAAAAGAATCCTTCTTTTAGTGCTCATATCATTGCCGCTTGTTGCAAATGTAAAGCATTTAAGTCTTCATCATGCTATTGAAATATTAAAAAAAGACAACTTAGAACTTAAAATATCCCGTTTTAATGAGCAGATGAAAAAGTATGAAGCAAAAGTTGCAAAAGGGTTGAACTACGGTAAGCTCGATGTAACGGTCATGGGTATGCGTTCCAATGATGCGGGGAATGTATTTGGATTTAAGTTGCAAAGCAGGGAAGCAACTTTTGGTGATTTTGGTTTTTCCGAATTTGATGGAACAAATCCAAATATATTAAATGTACAACCTACAGACTTAAATTATCCAGAAGCAAGAAATCATTTTCAAACAAAGTTCTCTTATATGCTTCCACTCTATACCGGAGGGAAATTGACTGAGTATGGACATATTACAGAATCTTTATATCGTATGAGCCAGTTTGATACAGAAAAACTTCTTAATGAAAAGATCTTTCAAACGAAGAAAGCATTTTATGATATCTCATTGGTGGAAAACTATATTACCAATCTTTCAAAAATTATTCATAATATCAATAAGCTGGAATCGATCGTTAGAAATATGAAGAAAGAGGGATATGCAAAAGATATTGATCTTCTTGAGGTACAGGCCCGTAAAGCTGAAGCGCAAAGTATGTACAATCAGGCAAAACTGAACAAAGATCTTGCATATCAATTTCTTTCTTTTCTACTCAATACAGACGTAGTTTCTATTAAACATATGCATGATATGGCACCTATGCCTCATATTAGCAAGCAAGAGCTTGAAGCGAATAATATTGACATACAAAAAGCACAATTGGGGTTACAGATTACAAAGATGGCAGTCAATGCTGAAAAAGCAAATTTTCTTCCGGAAGTAGGAGCATTTGCTGAGTATGGCAGTGCTGATGACAACTTGTGGAATGAATTTCTTGAAAAAGATTCTTATACCGTTGGAGTACAAGTAAAGTGGAATATCTTCAATGGTGGAGTTGATGCTGCGAATCTGGAAAAAGCAAAAGTCAATTATATGCTGGTACAGGATCAAGTTAAATTGGCTAAAAAAGGGATAGCGTTAAAAGCAAAAAAACTTAAAACTGAAGTGTTAAGTGCAAATGCAGATATCCAAAGTTATAAAAAACAGTTAAGGTTTGCACGAAAAGTGTATGAGAATTATCGTGCACGATATAAAGAAGGAATGGTTTCTATCTCCGATGTACTTATAAAACAGTCAAAAGAGCTTGAAATGTTGTTGAAACTTTTAACGGCAAAGAATAAACGCAATACAAAAATATTTGAACTTGACAGTATTTTAAACAGAGGAGAAAAAGTATGAAGAAAATTATAATATTAATGGCAGTGGCATTCCTGACAACAGTAAGTGCGATAGAAATAAACTTAAGCGGTTCTGTCGTTTCAGATAACCAAAAGATGATGACAAGCCGTTATATGGGATTTGTAAAAAATATGGCGGTAAGTGAAGGTGATATTGTTAAAAAAGGGCAGTTGCTTTATGAGATCGACTCTAAAGAGATAGAATCGGCAGAAAGACAGGTTGATCTTGCCATTTCTCAAGCAAGACTTGCCCTGCAAATGAATAAAAATCAGCTCAATAATGTTCTTGTAAATCTTGCAAGACATAAAAGGCTCTATGCGAAAAAAATGGTTTCAAAATATGAATTGGAAAATCTTCAACTTGCTGCAAAAAATTTAAAAGATATGGTTGAAATTGCCCAAAAACAAGTCAATCAGGCATTAGCAAAGAAAGAAGAGGTATTGAACCAATATAACTATCTTAGGATAGAGGCACCCAATGATGGTGTGATCGTAGCTAAAAAAGTCAATGAGGGTGAAATGGCTATCCCTGGTATGCCGGCAGTTATTCTTACGGATCTAAGTAAATTGAAGATTGTTGCAGAGATCTCTGAAACACAACTCAAATATATTAATTTGGGTAAAAAAGTAGATGTTGAGATACCATCTATGGGTTTTGTCACTACAGGCACGATCACCTCTATAATTCCTAGTTCAAACCCAATGACACATAAGTTTAAAATTAAAATAAAATTTGACCTTCAAGGTCGTTCTGTTTATCCTGGTATGTATGCCAAAATCTTGATTAGGTCATAATGATGGAAGAAAAAAAAGAGTATCAAGTAACGGATTATGCAGGTAAATTAGCAAAAGGTTTTTTACGAAATCCTCTTACGGCAGTGTTAGGTGCTTTTTTGCTCATTATGGGCTATCTTGCACTTAATGTCATGCCCAGAGAAGAAGATCCTCAGATCGCTATCTCAGGGGGAGCAGTCATAGTAGCCATGCCGGGAGCATCTCCCAGAGAGATAGAAAACATCATTGTAAATCCTCTGGAAAGAAAGCTTCGTGAGGTGAAGGGGATAGAACATGTTTATGGTATGGCCATGGACAATGTGGGGATCGTGAACGTTATGTATTATATTGGTGAAGATAGAGAAGATTCAAATTTGAAACTCTATGACAAGGTCATGCAGAACATGGATAAAATGCCAAAAGGAGTGATGCAGCCTCTGATCAAACCATTTGATATTGATATTGATATCCCTATCATTACAGTGGCATTCTATCCAAAAAATGGAAGCAAAGTGGATGATATTGCACTTTTTGAAATGGTACGTAAAGTACAACAAGAACTCAACGCAGTTGATAATGTAGCGAAAACAACACTTCAAGGGGCAAGAAAAGCACAGTACAATATTGAAGTAGATATGGGTAAACTTTCAGCCTATCATCTCTCTTTAGGGCAAATTATGCAGTCCGTACAGTCCGTAGCAGTGGATGTACCGGATGTCAAAGGAAGAACCAGAGACAATAAACTGGTTATTTTTGGTATAAAAAATGCCATAGAGAGTGTAGATGATGTAGGCAGTGTTATTGTTGCCCAATATATGGGGTCACCGATCTATCTGAGAGATGTTGCCTCTGTGACAGAAGGTGTGGATATTCAAAACTTTCAAACAGCAAAAATTCGTTTCAAGGAAGATGAAAACAGCACAAAGCTAAGTAAAGAAAAGAGTCAGATCACACTTACAGTAGCGAAACTTGCAGGAACGAATGCCGTATTCGTAGCGGAAGATGTTCTGGAAGTTCTCAAAGAACATGAGAAAGAGTTTGCAGATGCAGGTGTCGGTTATCTGATCACACGTAACTATGGAGAGAGAGCGAATGAAGCGGTCAATGAGTTGATGCAACACTTGGTGATCACTATTATAATCATTGCCCTTATGCTTGTATTTGCTTTAGGGTGGAAAGAGTCTCTTATCGTTACTTTTACTGTACCTGCTATTTTGGCCATTACACTGTTTATTGCTTATCTTTCCGGACAGACGATCAATAGGATCACACTTTTTGCTTTCCTTCTCTCTTTGGGGTTACTCGTGGATGCAGCTATCATTGTGATCGAAAATATTCACAGGCATCTGCATAGTCACGGCATTGAAGATAAAGAGATGGATGAACTGCTTGTAGAAGCAACTGATGAGATCGGTGCACCGACCAATATCGCAACACTTGCGATCATCTTGACCATGGTACCTATGGCATTTGTCGGAGGGATGATGGGGTCATTCATGAAACCGATTCCATATAATGTACCTGTTGCATTGATCGCTTCTCTCTTTGTAGCGTATATCTTTACACCATATTTAAGCTTGAAACTGTTAAAAAAACCTGAACATGGACATCATCAAAAGGAGGCTAAATAATGAAAGGCTTACAACAATTCGTATATGGCATCCTTAGCAGTAAAAAGAAAAAAACATTAGTGATCGTTCTGACAGCTGTAGCATTTTTTGCTTCATTGTTGATGTTCCCTTCCAAACTGGTACTTGCAAAAATGCTTCCGGGGAAAAGTGATAATACTTTTTCTGTTTATGTAGATACACCTACAGGCAGTTCAGTGGAACAGACGAATATGGTGAGTCAGTGTATCATTGACATTTTAAAAGAGGAAAAAGAGGTGATGAACCTAGAACTCTTTTTAGGACAGGGGATTCCTCTTGATTACGCCGGACTTGTAAAAGGTGCCAGTATGAAAAGGACAGAGAATGTCGCAGAGATCTCTGTGAATCTTACCGATAAACACAGCAGAAATGAGCCTTCGTTCCTGATGGTACAGAGACTCAGACCTGTTGTAAAGCAGAAGTGTCTGCCTATCGTTAAAGGAACGAACATTAAGTTCATAGAACAACCTGCCGGTCCTCCGACACTTGCCTCAATCGTACTTGAAGTGCATGGTGATAACCTGGATAAAGTACGTGATATCTCTATGAAAGCAGCCCAAATTCTAGAAAAAACAGAAGGGCTTGTTGATGTGGATGTCATGGCAGATGAAATATTTGATAAATATGAACTTGTACCTGATAAAGAGAAGATCGCAAGAAGCGGATTAAGTGTGAAACAGGTCAATAACATTCTCTATCTTGCTTTTGAGGGTATGGTGATAGCACATAAAAATTCAAAGAATGTCCCGGATCAGATCCCCATGTTCCTTGTCCTTGAAAAAGAGAGTAAAAGTCTTGCATCTTCAAACGAAGATGCACTGAGAAGCAAACTTTCATCATTGAATTTGATGAATCTGAAAGGAATGATGGTCCCACTGAGCGAAGTAGTCATGCTGCGTAAAGTAAAGTCAAATCCTATGATCATGCATAAAGACCTTTCCCGTATGGTCAATGTCATTGCAGAGACGGATATGGTCTCTCAGGTCTATCCTTTACTTGAGGCAAGAGATGTGATGATAGAAACATTTTCCAAGGACTATGATATTGAGAAGGCAGGATTTACAACGTACATGTTCGATCTTTATTTGACGGATAAAAAAACAGGAGAGAAATTCCTGCTTCGTTGGGATGGTGAGATGAAAGTAACCCTGGATACATTCAGAGATCTGGGTGGAGCATTTATATCGGCATTGGTATTGATCTTCCTGCTTTTGGTGATCTACTATAAAAGTTTTGCCATCAGCGGTATCATCCTTCTTGGTTCATTCCTCTCTTTGATCGGGGTGATCGTAGGACACTGGGCAGCGAACCTTTTCACAAATGAGACCTTCTTCCTGACGGCGACGTCATTGATCGGGTTTATTGCATTAATGGGGATCAGTTCGAGAAATTCACTTCTTTTGATCGATTTTGCCAAGTCATTGATGGAGTGTCAGGGTATGGAGAAAAAAGAGGCGATCGCAGTGGCTACAGCAACAAGAGCAAAACCGATCGCACTAACGGCAGTAGCGATCATACTCGGGTCTGCACTGCTTGCAAGCGACCCTGTCTTTGGCGGGCTGGGAGTAGCACTTATCTCAGGAACTGTTGCCGCGGTATTTGTATCGTTGCTTTTTGTTCCTGTACTCATGCATAATGCAAAAGCAATGGACTTTGATGTTGCTGATCATTGTGATATGGATAATATCTCTATTACAAAATAATCTCTCTATTTCTTTTGGGTACTCCTACCATGGGGTACCTTTTAACCAAGCATTTGCTATAATCATTCAATTAATTTTCAAGGACTAACTATGGCTACAATCGGAATGGGCGACATCAAAAAAGGTGCAAGACTCGAAATCACAGGAAACCCTTATAAGGTAACAGAATTCCAACATGTGAAACCGGGTAAAGGTGCAGCATTTGTACGTATGAAGGTTAAAAATCTTCAAACAGGAAAAGTGATCGAAAAAACAGTGCATGCAGGTGATAAATTCGATGTACCTGAATTAGAGCAGAAAACCATGCAGTTTCTTTATGATGACGGAGAGATGCTTCAATTCATGGATACAACTACATTTGATCAAATTGGGCTTACACATGAGCAAGTAGGTAAAGAGACATTTGATTTCATGATCGATGGTATGGAAGCAGAAGTACTTTTCCACAATGGACAAGCGATCTCTGTTGAGATCCCGCAAACAGTTGTACTTAAGATCGTAGAGACTCCACCTAACTTCAAAGGTGACTCACAAGGTGGTAAAAAACCTGCAACACTTGAGAGTGGTGCAGTGGTACAAGTCCCGTTCCATATTCTTGAAGGTGAGATGATCAAAGTCGATACTGTTGAGGGTAAATACTTGGAGAAAGCAAAGTAGTTTTTTCTGCTTGAAAAAAAGGAAACAAGGGAATTTGAAATATGATGCAAATTCCCTTGACAGGTGGGTCAAAATCTATAAAATTTCTTAGCACTTAGCACTTAGCACTTAGCACTTAGCACTTAGCACTTAACTATTTAAATATTTTTTCACAATCTTTTACAATCGCACCAGGTGCTGTAGCAATCGTCATGAATTCTGACATTTGCAGCAGAGGATACATCACTGAGATATAATATTTCGGATCCATGATCTTTGCTTTTCCATCTTCTATAAGAACCGGATAGGGAAGTAGTGCTGCATTGTTCGTACCGATCCTTCCTGTAAATTTACTGGTTCTTTTTTCTAATTTTACACCTATAAGTGCTGAGCCGTTCTCTAACTTTTGTATAAAGAGGACTTTTTTGTTATTTTTGATCTTCTCTAAAAGATCGTTTCCTGAGGCTACAACGGTCATATCCTGATACTGGGGCATACCATGCATAAACTGGTATTTTGGCAGAAGTTGGAACTTTAGCTTGTCTTTGGAGTTCAAAAGATCTTTGAAATGGGTAGTGATCTTTGCCAGTGTATCTTTTGATATTTTGTCATCATATTCCTCTTGCATGAATGCTTTAGCCAAATAGACCGGGTTGGTAATACTGATGTGGTTGTCTTTTTTATTGACCAGAAGTCGCAGAGAAGCCATAAAGCCTCTGTTAGGTTTACTTGCCATTTTCACTAATGTCTCATCTGTAAAGACTATAGAGATAAGATCCCCTTTTTTATTCACAGGTGTTACGGAAATGATCTCAAAACCGGCTTCTTTCAATTTTAATTTTGCACTCTTTACATTCATGAATTTGCCTCTTAGGTAAGCAGAGGTCTTTCCATTTGTCACTTTACCGATATTTGTACTTGTGTTTTGTGGTTTGGCTTTCTTTTTATGCTGATTGCTTGGTACATAGTCAGGTGGTACACGTTTTGAAAATTTGATGGATCTTGTATTTCCATCCATTCCACCACTGGTGGTTTTTATCTTGATGACTGAAGGTACTTTTGGTGGTTTTGGAATAGTGATAGTGATAGTTTCTCCACCATTCTCTATGATTTGAGTTTTAGCTTTCGTCTCAACTTCAGGAATTTTAACTTTGATGACTTCTTCTTTTTTGGCAGGAGTAGGCACCACCTCTATTTTTACTTCAGGCTTAACCCCGCCCATCTCATTCTTGGGAGCAGCAGTAAAAAGCAAAGGATTGACATTCGCAGTAGCCTTCATACCAAGTGCGGTTAAGATCTCTGGGATCTCTTTGTCAAGCTTCTCAACAAGTCCTACTCTTTTTTTGTCCGTGATGCCAAGTGTATCTGTCCAGTTGTGTAGTCTATACATACCTACAACAATTCTGTTTGTTCCTTTTGGGATAAACATATACATGGTGCAAGGAGCAAAGAGTCCGGCATCAGGTCGTGCACCTTTGTTGTCGAACATATTGTAAGAGAACTCCAGATGACATAAAGAGTATGTCCAGAAAGCATCGTAGTCTTTCAGTATCTCCTCTGCATCATCTGTAGATTCCATGAAGTTATGGTATCCCGCGATAAGATAATGTTTATCTATAAAGGCAAGCTCAAACTTGTTCTGGAACTCATCTAGAAAATCTTCCATATCATCAGGTGCTTCAAACTCATATTCAAAATTGATCATGGTTTTTTCAGGAAGTTTGTTTATAGGTATATAGGTTTTTTTACCTCCAAGCTCTTTGGCTATCATTTCATCAAGTGATTTAAATGTTGCAGTAAATTTTTCTCTAACCTCTTTATTGGTAATGCCGAGAATATCAAGCATTACTTTAGGCATAAGGTGACCCACCTGTGTTACATCCTCATCAAGCTTTTTTGCTATAAGCATATTAAATGGAGCAAATCCAGCCATACGAGGATCTATATTGAGTAGAGGAAGTATCACTTTATCATTGACAACAGGCATAAAACTGAGTATATCCAGTACAGTTGAACCATACTTTTTCTTATACTGGTCATTGACTCTTTTATGCGGATCAGTGAGGTTAAACCTGATAGTTTTTAATTTCTCTTCAACTAAAGTATTATATTTTTCTTGTACGTCACCATTGAGTGTAAAAAAAACAGCTAGAGAATTATTATCCGGAGTGTTTGTACTATTTGTTGATTGTGGAGCAGTTGCCAGAAGTAATGAAGGTATAAAAAGCATTAGACTTAAAAGAATCACTTTTTTTAACTTGTTCATATGCATCCTTTGAAGATATATCATATTTGCCTGTGTTAGGTTAATATATTAGGATAGCATAAGGTTTATATATATAATAAATTAAAATTATAATTTATTATCAATAGAAATGAAAAGCTACCAAAAGTGACGGGCAGCTTTTCTGAAGTTGAAGTCAGAAATTATTTTTTTGCAGCTTCTTTAAGTTTAAGGTATTCTGCATATTCTTCAGCTGAAATTGTTTTCTCTCCTACATTGTCGGAAACATCTTTTACTGAGTCTCTTGTATTATTTGATACTGTTTTTGTTGCATCATTGATATCTTTGGATACAGAAACAGCAGAATCTTTCATCTCCTTTGAAGCAATCGTTGTGCTGTCTTTAAGATCTTTTGTTGTATTTGTGATAGAATCTTTTGTATCTTCAGCAACTTCAACGGTAGCATCTCTAGTATCTTTACTGGTTGAGACTTCAGCTGTTTTAAGGTCATCTGAAACTTTAACTGCAGAGTCTTTTGCATCTGCACTGACATTGGTTACTGTTCTTTCTGCACTTTTACTTGTTTCAACAGCACCGTCTTTCATAGACGCTACACTGTCTTTGGCATCTTTACTCATACTGATAGCTGCTTCTTTCATATCTTTGAACATATCTCCGAAACTGAAATCTGCTTGAGCAGTTGTTATGAGTGCAGCAGCAATACATGATATAACGGTTTTTTTCATCTTTCTATCCTTTTACTTTTTTAAGATAATCCAATCTTAGCACCATGTATTTGAAATAAAACTTAAACAGTATAAAAAAAAGTAATTAAACTTCATGATGATTATCAATGCAACTGCTTTATTAAAGTTAATCTGTTACAATGCCGGTATCATTAATTTTAAGGAACATATCATGAAAGAATTACTTGTCGGATTAATATTTGTGATAACATTTGCTTCGGCAGAAGGATATACACAAAGTGACAGGATACTTGATATGCAAAAAATGGCACAGGCCATGCAGGATATACAGTCAGGATTTTTTTACAACAATGCAGATATCGTACAGGCAGGAGTTAAAGATCTTAGAGAGACGATCATCAAAGTACGTCCTATAGATTCAGAAGTAAACAATAAAGATATTTATGAAAAATGGCTCAATAATGATCTGAAAATGACCACTAAAATACAAAAGAAGATACGCAAAAAAGCTGAAGTGCTGGAAGAACGTTTTAAAGACGGTGATGCAGTACAGGCACTGCAGGTCTACAGCAAGATAGCAGGGCAATGTATGAAATGTCATGTACGTTTGAGAAAGTGGTAAACTGTAGATCTATGAAAAAATTATTAACTGTAACTTTTTTACTCATATCATCACTTGCTGCAAGTGATATTACTTTAACGGGTACGGTTGTCTCTGACGGTCAGAAGATGATCGGTAGCCGCTATATGGGATATGTAAAAAAAGTATTTGTCAAACTTGGTGATAAAGTGGAACGTGAAGATGACCTTTATGAGATAGAGTCTGCTGAGTTTGATATGATGAAATCACAAGCAGATCTCATGTTGGAGCAGTCAAAGATCGTTGTAGAGTTTTGGCGTAAGCGATTACAAAATATCAACAAACGTAAAGATAGATTTAAAAATAAAAAAAATATTCCTCTAATGGATATAGATGACTTGGAAGCACAGGCTGAAAATGTCAGCGCAATGCTGGATTCTGCTCAAGTCTTGGTAGAGCAAGCTTCTATTAAAGCCAAACAGATGGCAACGATATTTAACTATCTTAAGATGAAAGCACCTTCAGCAGGGGTTGTAGTACAAAAAAATATTAAAGTAGGTGACATGGTGATGCCTGGTATGCTTACTATTATGTTAGTTGATACGGAGAGTTTGGAGATAGATGTTTCTCTCTCTGAAGGCATCATAGGTAAAGTAAGAGAGGGGCAAGGACTTGCCGTGGAAATACCTTCTGTAAATTATAAAACCATAGGACGTATCAAAGCGATCATCCCCGATGCAAACCCTATGACACATAAGATCAAGATGCGTATATCATTTGATAGGGGAGAGGCAAATATCTTTCCTGGTATGTATGCAAAAGTAGTTATTAAGAGTGATAACTAAAAGATATTTTCTGTTTATATAGATTTATGTTTTATAAAATGGTACACTATTATTAATTAGATTTTAGGAGTACTTGTATGGAGAATATTTACGATTTAATTATCATTGGTGGAGGGCCTGGGGGTATTGGTTCTGCAGTAGAAGCAAAAATACTTGGTCTGGAAAAAGTATTGATGATAGAAAAAACAGACAACCACTCTCATACTATTCGAAAATTTTATAAAGATCAAAAACGTGTCGATAAGGACTGGCAGGGTCAAGAAGTAGAGCTTGAGGGAAATGTTGCCTTTGTAGATGGTACCAAAGAGAGTACCTTGGACTACTTTGATAAGCTTTTAGATGATGAAATGATAGATGCACGGTTTAACTGCGCAGTCGAGAAAGTAGAAAAAAAGGGTGATATATTTTTTGTAACATCAGGATGTGGTGTAGATAAAGCTAAAAATATCATTGTCTCCATAGGCCGTATGGGTAAGCCAAACAAACCTTCTTATAAGATCCCCCTTTCACTTAAAACCCAGGTTAATTTTAATTTAGATAAATGCAGCAATGGTGAAAAGATCCTTGTTGTAGGTGGCGGTGACAGTGCGGTTGAGTATGCATGCGAGTTAAGTGAGACTAATGAAGTGACATTGAATTACCGTAGAGATACTCTGACCAGACCAAACCCTACCAACCAAGAGATGATCATCAAGTATAGTGAAGATGAAGCCGTGACTTTAAAATTGGGTGTAGATATAGAGAGTTTGGAGAGTGAACACGGACAAATCAAAGTCAACTTTTCCGATGGTGCTGAACTGTTCGATAGGATCATTTATGCAATTGGCGGGACAACACCGAAAGACTTTCTGAAGAGTTGCGGTATTACCCTGGATGATGCAGGTGAGCCTATCTTTGATGAGAATTATGAGAGTGAGGTCAAAGGGCTTTATATTGCTGGAGATATCGCCTTCAAAAGTGGTGGAAGTATTGCGATCGCACTGAATCACGGGTATCGTATCGTAACACATATACTAAAAAATAAAGCATAGGAGAACAAAATGGCAAGTGTACTTTTACCTTTAGCAAGCGGATTTGAAGAACTTGAAGCAGTAGCACTTATAGATGTGATGCGTCGTGGTGGTATAGAAGTGTGTGTAGTGTATCTTGAAGATGAGCTTCATGGTAGATTGGTCACCGGAGCCAATGGTATTACGGTCGAAGCAGATATGTCTATCAAAACAATTATCGCTGATGACTTTGATATGATTGTACTCCCCGGTGGTTGGGGTGGAACTCATGCATTGGCTGAAAATGCACGTGTGATAGAACTTATCAAAGAGTTTAAAGCCAACAAAGTAGTGGGAGCTATGTGTGCTGCCCCGTTTGTACTGAAAAAAGCAGGTGTATTGGGTGAGAACTATACCTGTTACCCTGGTGCAAAAGAGGAAATAGACCATCCAGGCTATAGAGATGATCTCAAAGTGGTTGAAGATGGTAATGTACTCACTTCACAAGGTCCGGGAACCGCTGTATGTTTTGGTTTGGCTATCCTAAAAAGACTTGTGGGTGAAGAGAGTATGCAATCTGTGAAGGATGGAATGTTATTGGATTATTGTTAATTCGTTGTGGAAGTTGGTTTTAGGAGGTCGGCTTTAGCCGACTAATATCCAATTTAATTGCACAGCTAATACACACATTTTTTTTATACTGTTCATACCTTCTCAAAAAGGAGATGCTATGAACACTCGTTTCAGACATTTTGGTGAACTTTACTCTTACCTTGAGGAACAACCTCCTAAAGAGGATTTTTTACACCATCGTATAGCAGATGGATGGAGAACATTTTCTAAAGCAGAGTTCCTTTTTACTATTCGTTATCTTACTTTGGCCGTCTATGAAAATGGATGGAGAGGTAAACAGATAGCTATTGTAGTATCCCCTTCTCCTTACTGGGTGATGCTTGACTATGCGTTAATGCTCTGTGGTGCTGTATCTGTACCGCTTTTTACAAATATCTCTTCAAAAAACCTTCTTTTTGAGTTTTTGGATGCTTCCATACATACTGCCTTTATAGAATCCAAAGAACAAGAAAATATCATACACAGAGCTGATAAAAGTATAGAGCTTATCTACCTGGGTGAGCACAAAAGTGGCTATAGGACTTTTGGAGAACTGGTAGAAAAAGGTAAAGAGATCGATAAGGAAAATCCACAGCTTTTTGATGAACTGCTTTATCATATAAAAGCAAATGATCTGGCTACCATTGTCTATACTTCCGGAACTTCCGGAATCCCTAAGGGAGTAGAACTTACCCATGAAAATCTCATTTCCCAGATCCATGCAACCTCTTTAAATTATCAGTTTGACAGAGAAAAAGATGTTGCATTCAGTTTCTTGCCTCTTGCACACATTTTTGAACGTATGGTGATGCACTTTTATCTCTCAAAAGAGTTGAGTATTTACTTTGCTGATGATGTGAAGAATGTAGGGATATTACTCAAAGAGGTCAATCCTACAGTCATGACCGTAGTGCCAAGGCTACTGGAGAAAGTCTTTTTTAAGATGAAACTCAAAGCAATGGAGGGTAACCTTATCAAGAAAGCACTTGTCTCACTTGCCTTTTACCGCGCAACTACAAAAGACCCTTATGTCAAAGCTTCGTTGCTTGATAAAATCCTGGATAAACTTGTATACAAAAAACTTCGCTTGGCACTGGGGAGAAGAATGCGCATGATGATCAGCGGAGGGGCTGCACTTTCAGATATGTTGTATCGGTTCTATCTCAATATCGGCGCACCTGTTTATCAGGGGTATGGACTGACTGAGTCCAGTCCTGTGATCTCTGCCAATACACCTAAAGATAACAAAATAGGTACTTGCGGCAAAGCCTTTCCCGGTGTTGAGGTGAAAGTAAATGCTGATGGAGAGTTGCTTGCCAAAGGTGTAAATGTGATGCGCGGGTATCACCATAATGAAAAAGCAACAGCAGAAGCGATAGATGCTGATGGATGGTTGCATACAAGCGATCTGGCCAGTGTGGATGATGAAGGGTATATTACGATCACAGGAAGAAAACGGGAATTGTTTAAAACCTCTACAGGGGAGTTTGTCTTCTCTGCGTATATAGAGCAGAAACTTATGAGCAATGGATGGTTTGAACATGCCTTGCTCATAGGGGATGGAAAACCTTTTGTTACTGCTTTGCTTTTTGTTGAACCGGACTTTTTAGGACGTTTGGCAACGCAAATGAAAAATACACCCAGAAAGGCACTGGAGTCAGAGAAGTTTAAAATAATGACGGATAAATTCATCACCAAACTCAATAAAGAACTCGACCACTGGGAAAAAATACGACAATTCAGACTCATTGGTGATGTATTGAGTATAGAAGAGGGGGAGATCACTCCCTCTATGAAGTTGGCAAAGAAACAGTTGATGGAACGCTATCACAACGAGATCGAAGAGATGTATAGGGGTCATCTATGACAAGTATTAAAATATAGTATATGGAGGCACTGAATGCCGAGTCATAAAAAACAAAAAGAGCGGATAGCCATTGTTTCGGCACTTCGTACACCGATGGCAAAGGCTGGCGGGAAGTTTAAGTATCTTCAGGCAGACCAGTTAGGTGCGATACTTTTTCGAGAGTTGATGATGCGTGCTCCCATCTCTTATGAAGAGGTGGATGAAGTCATCATCGGGAATGTTGCACAACCCATACATGCTGCCAATATCGCAAGGGTCATCGCTTTGCGGGCAGGTTTCCCCGAAACGATACCGGCACTCACGGTACACCGTAACTGTGCGTCGGGTATGGAGTCCATTACTACAGCAGTTTCACGTATTTATGCAGGGGAGGGGAAAGTGTATGTCTGTGGGGGAGTGGAGTCGATGAGTAATATCCCTCTGGTCTATAGTGAAAAGATGACAGGCCTTTTTGAAAAACTTTCCCGTTCTAAAAATGCTATAGATAGTATACGTACACTTGTGGGTTTTAGACCCTCTTTTCTTAAACCTGTCATTGGCCTGATATCTGGATTGACTGACCCTGTCAGTGGTTTGCTTATGGGGTCTACTGCAGAAGTCCTGGCACAAGATTTCGGTATCAGCAGAGAAGCACAAGACAGGTTTTCTGTGCAGAGTCATCTGAAAGCGAAAAAAGCCAAAGAGAGTGGACGTTTTGCGCTTGAGAGTATGGCAGTAGTGTATGATGATTATGAAGGGAAATACCTGAACTTTGATGATGGCATACGAGAGGAGCAAAGTATAGAAAAACTCTCAAAACTCAAACCTTTTTTTGACAGGGAAAATGGAACAGTAACCGCTGGAAACTCTTCTCAGATCACTGACGCAGCTGCGGGTGTAGTGTTGATGAGTGAGAGTGAAGCAAAAAAACGGGGGTTGGAGCCTTTGGGATATTTGCGTGACTATGCCTATGAGGGACTTGACCCTAAGCGTATGGGATTAGGGCCTGTATTTGCCACATATAAACTTTTTATGCAAACTGGTTTAAGTATGGATGATATAGAGATAGTTGAGATCAATGAAGCCTTTGCAGCACAGGTTATTGCCTGTGAGAGAGCTTTTGCCTCCAAAGCCTTTGCCAAAGCACATTTTGGTGAAGGAAAAGCTGTAGGTGCCATAGATCCGAGCATACTGAATGTCAATGGCGGTGCTGTGGCATTAGGGCATCCTGTGGGCATGACGGGCACTCGACTGGTTTTAACAGTATTGCATGAACTTAGAGAGCGTGGGCAGCAACGAGGCCTGGCGACACTATGTGTAGGTGGTGGGCAAGGTGCTGCACTGTTACTGGAGGTAGAGTGATGAAATATTTTAATCTAACCATTGATGACCGGGGCATGGGTATATTGCTGTTTGATAAACCTGGCTCAAGAGTGAATGTACTTTGTTTTGAAGCATTGTATGAGCTCGAAACCTTGCTTGGTGAGTTAGCTACACATAAAGAGCTGAAAGTACTTTTCCTGGAAAGCAGTAAAGAACATATCTTCATCGCAGGGGCAGATATCAAAGAGATACAGGCCTTTAAAGATGAAACACAAACACGTCAGATGCTGGAGAGAGGTCAACAGATCTTTAATCAGTTTGAAGCGCTTCCTTTTGCAACGGTAGCTGTGATAGACGGTGCATGTTTGGGCGGTGGTTTAGAACTTGCAATGGCATGTGATTACCGCATCGCTACCAATGATGCAGATACGAGGTTGGGATTGGTAGAGGTGAGTTTAGGTATTATCCCCGGACTTGGCGGTACACAAAGACTTCCCCCCCTTAGTGGGCTTTACCAAAGCGATAGAACTTATTACTGCATCTAAGAGGCTCAAGGGTGATAAAGCACTGAAACTAGGTTTGGTGGATGCCTCTGTTCCCAGAGGATATTTAGGATTTAAAAAAGAGGAGTTTGTAGAAGAGATACTGGCAGGTACGCTTCAAGAGAGGATCGCTAAACAACGAAAAGGTATCAAATGGTATGAAATGTTGGCTCCAGTCAAAAAGCTCATTACCTGCTTAGCACGAAGAGAGATAGTGAAAAAAACGGGTGGACACTACCCCGCACCTTTAAAAGCACTTGATGTACTTGAAGAGACGCTAACTATGTCTGTAGAAGAGGGATCAAAAGTAGAGTTGGATGTCTTTGTGCCTTTGGCAACAAGTGAAGTATCTAAAAATCTTATCACATTGTTTTTTACCTCTGAAAAACTTAAAAAAGAAAATTTTTCAAAGGGGGAAGCAAAACCTATAGAGAATGTTGTAGTGGTGGGGGTAGGTACGATGGGAAGTGGTATTGCATGGGCATTGGCAGCAAAAGATATTCCTGTACGACTGAAAGCAAGAAAGATGAGCAGTATTGCTAAAGCGATGGCAAAGATGATGCAAAACTTTGAAGCCATCAAGAGAAGAGGACGTCTTAACAGTCGTGAGATCGGTTTAAAGATGGATGCTGTGACCCATACTACAGGTGTCGAAGGATTATCGACCATGGATATGGCTATTGAAGCAGTAAGTGAAGAGCGTGCCATCAAAGAAAAAGTGTTTGAAGAACTGGAAACATTCATGCCTAAAGATGCAATCATTGCCACAAATACTTCTTCATTGGCTATCACTGCCTTAACCAAAAAGAGTAAACATCCTGAACGTTTTGTGGGGATGCACTTTTTCAACCCTGTAGCAAAAATGCCGTTGGTAGAGGTCATTGCAGGAGAAAAAACCAGTGAAGACAGTATTGCCACTGTTGTGCAACTCGCTAAAAAATTAGGTAAAACACCTATCAAAGTAGGGGAGTGTGCAGGGTTCTTGGTGAACCGTATACTCTTACCGTATCTTAATGAATCAGCGAAGATGTTTGAAGAGGGTGAAAGCATCGAACGTATAGATAAGATACTTACTGATTTTGGTATGCCTATGGGACCTTTTACCCTTGCCGATGAGGTAGGCATAGATATTGGAGAGACGGTTTCATCCATTTTATATGAGGCATATGGTGAACGTATGATGCCGTCCCCTTTGCTTGAACAGATGTCCGCTAAAGCGTGGTTAGGTAAAAAAACAGGCAGTGGTTTCTACACTCACAAAGGGAAGAAAAGATCACCCAATAGGGAACTGGAAATGTTGAGAAGCAGCAGTATCGCATTGGAAAAAAATATCATACTTGACCGTGCCATGCTTATTATGGTCAACGAGGCGTCACGTTGTCTAGCGGAAGATGTGGTTGATACTGCGCAGTATTTAGATATGGCAATGGTCATGGGTACAGGCTTCCCTGCTTTTAGGGGAGGTTTGCTTCGTTATGCAGATACTTTAGGCATCAAAGAAGTTGTTGATAGGCTCAATGATTTGAATGAAACATTTGGTGAACGCTTTGCTCCGGCAAAACTGCTCGTAGAGATGGCACAAAAAGATCAAACATTTTATGGAGGTGTGTAATGGGGCTTTTAATATCATTCATCATAGTGGCTACGGCTTTAGCCTTTTTTGCTGCACCTTTGTGGGGTTGGTTTGTTGCATTGGCTGTTTTTTTATTGGGCTGTAGTGCCTCTGTGTGGTGGTGGATACCTCTCATAGCCTTGGCACTCCTTTTCCTAAATAAGAAAATACGCATGAAATGCATTACCCAACCACTCTTTACTATGCTTAAATCTAAAGGACTGCTTCCTAAGATTTCGAACACTGAAAGAACAGCTCTTCGTGCAGGAGATGTGTGGATGGAGGGAGAACTTTTTTCCGGGAATCCGGATTTTAAAAAGATATTTGCCTATCCCTATCCTGTTTTAACGCAGGAAGAACAAGCATTTATAGATAATGAAGTGAATGAAGTCTGCTCTATGACCAGTGACTGGAAAGTATTTGAAGAGCGTGACTTACCTGAAAATGTGTGGACATATCTCAAGAAAAATCACTTCTTTGGAATGATAATCCCTAAAGAAGATGGCGGGCTTGGTTTTTCTGCGTATGCACACTCTTGCGTCATCGAAAAATTGGCAACACATTCACAAGTGTTAGCCATTACAGTAATGGTGCCCAACTCTTTGGGACCTGCAGAACTGTTGTTGCATTATGGTACCCAAAAGCAGAAAAAATACTATCTTCCAAGACTTGCCGATGGTAGAGAAATACCATGTTTTGCTTTGACTGAGCCCGAAGCAGGAAGTGATGCAGCATCTATACAGTCTGAAGGTGTAGTTTTTAAAGACAAAGAGGGCAAAGTCAAGATTAAACTAAACTTTGAGAAACGTTACATTACCCTCTCGTCAATCGCTACTGTCATAGGGCTGGCATTTGTGCTTAAAGATCCTGAAAACATCTTGGGTCTAGGCGAAGAACCAGAGGCATTACTTGTGCCTTGGTTGATGCCAAAAATAAAGGTGTTGACCAGACACGACATCATGACCCGCTCAATGTACCTTTTGTTAATGCCCCACTCATCGGTAAAGATGTTGTTATCAGCATAGATGATGTTATCGGTGGAAAAGAGGGACTGGGACAAGGGTGGAAAATGCTTATGGAGTCTCTGGCAGTAGGTCGTGGTATTTCACTTCCTTCCACAAGTACAGGAGGAAGCAAGCTTGCTACTTATGTGGCTTCGACATATGCTGTGGTACGGTATCAGTTTGGGCTTAGCATCGCGAAGTTTGAGGGAATTGCTGAAGTGTTAGGGCGTTTGGGTGCGAGTACTTATATGCTTGATGCAGCCAAAACCTTTACACTCGGTGCTATTAACGCAGGCAGAAAACCAGCTGTTGCTAACGCCATTATGAAGTACCAGAGTACAGAGATGTTTAGACAAAATATCATGGATGCTATGGACATACAAGGTGGTGCTGCCATCTCAAGAGGACCACGAAATCTCTTGGCGAATGCCTATTTTGGTGCACCTGTTGCCATCACCGTGGAGGGTGCGAACATTATGACGCGGACACTCATCATGTTCGGACAGGGGATGATACGATGCCACCCATATGCCTATGATCAGATAGAAGCATTGGAACGTGGTGATGTTAAAGCATTTGATGAGCTACTATTCTCCCATATCAGACATGTAATACGCAATAAAGCACGAGCGTTTGTGATGGGACTGACAAGAGGGTATGCCCATTTGCCTACAAGTCAGGGTAAAGCACGACGCTATGAACAAAAACTTGCATGGGCATCTGCAAAGTTTGCCTTTTTGAGTGATGTTGCATTGGGGCTGCTTGGAACATCTTTAAAACGCAGAGAGTCCATCTCAGGAAGGTTCGGGGATGTGTTGGCACAGATGTATCTTATCACTGCAGTACTCAAACGTTATGAGGTGGAAGGAAATCAGGAGAGAGATGAACTCTTTTTGGAAGTGGCAATAGAAGATGCCTTCGGCAAGATAGATACTGCTTTCAAAGGCATACTTCAAAACTTAGCTACGGGTGCAATGGGCATACCATTCAAACTCTTGGGGCTTTGTACACGATGGAATCCTATGGGTAAAACGATAAAAGATGAAAGTCTGCATCGTATCGCTGTACTTTTGAGTGAAGATGACAGTGTGAGAGAGAGGGTATGTTCAAACATTTATATGGGTGAACGACCAACACAACTCTTAGAGGCTACCCATAAAATGCAAGCGGTGAAAGAACTTCTTGCGAAAGAGAAGAGAGAAGAGCCTTTAAATAGTGAAGAGAAGATGCAACTTGAAGATGCAAGAGTGTTACAACATGAGATCATCACCGTAGACTCTTTTGAACATGATGTTTATTTTCACAGACAGAAAAAAACAAAAACAAGTACAAAAGTAAAAAAGGTTAAGTGATGCGATTGGCATTAAGATTCAGTTCACTGCTCATAGGTTTGGTTCGTAAACTCTCGGGTGCGAACATCACCATCTCAGGAGAGAAAATACCTGATTCTCCTGTGCTTTTTGTTGCCAATCACTTTACACGCTTTGAAACCTTTGTCGTGCCTTACATGTTGTACAAAAAGTATGGCAGGGTTTCCAGATCTTTAGCCGATGACAGTGTGTTTGTTGGTGCACTAGGCAGGTTCATGCGTTGGGTTGGAACGATCTCGAACAAAAATAAAGCCCGTGACTGCATCATTGTAGAAGATCTGTTGAAAGGGAGTTCTGATTGGATCATTTATCCTGAAGGCTATATGGTGAAAAATAAGCGTATTACCTTTGATAATGGAGAATTTTGTACACACTCTCCAGAGTATGAAGGTCCCATTCATACAGGGGCAGCAGTGATGGCTCTCAAGGCAAGGATGTCACAACACAGAGCAAAACATCATGGTAAAGATGAACTGAAACGTTTTTGTTCGGCGATGGGAATAGATGCTACGGGCATAGATACGACATTAGAAATCAAAGTTGTTCCTGTTTCGATCACTTATTATCCTATACGCCCCGGGAAAAACCGTTTTTTAACCTGGATAGACAGCATTATGCATCAACGTAACACAAGACTGTTTGAAGAATTAGAGATAGAGGTAAATCTACTTATGGATGCACATATGAACATACGTTTTGGAAAACCCATACTCCTTGATAAGTATATGGAATCGTTTTTGGAAGATGAAACTGCACTCTATGATGCAAAAAAGATCAATACTTTTATAGACAAGCAACGTAAAGTGCTTACAAATACGATGATGCAGAGGGTCTATTCTCAAATGCAGATACATTTCGATCATATTTTTATCTTGAGTCTGGTGACGATGCCTACAGTGAAAGTCTGTCCCTCATACCTCAAAACACTCATCTATAAAAATGCCCGTTCACTGCGAACATTTGAAGACTATAATCTACATCGAGAGTTACAAAAAGAGCTTTTTAAAATGATACTTGATGAAGATTATGAACCTTTTGTTTCAGCGATAGAGATTGCAACGAAACAGCATATACTCTATCAGGACAGTGACGGTGACTATCTGTTTGACAGAAGTCTGCTTGAAAAAGAGTACCCTTTCCATAAGGTGAGGGTGAAAAATACTCTGCAAGTGATACTAAACGAGGTCAAATGGCAAGAGCCTATCGTGCAGATAGCTGAAGAGAACAGCCATTATAGTGAAGCGGAATTAAGGGAAGATAATTTTACCTATCTTCAAAAGAGTGAATGGACATATTATGAAGAGGAGTATCAACTGTATCATGGAAAAGCACCCGATAAAGAAGAGAAGGGTGCTCCTATCATACTTTATGATGATAAAAATGAAGTAGGATTGGTATTTTCTCATGGGTACATGGCTGCTCCTAAAGAGATACGTACTTTAGCCGAGTATTTATTTGATAAAGGTATCAATGTGTATGTGCCTAGACTGCGTGGGCATGGTACAGACCCTGAAGCATTAAAGAGTGTAAGTGCTAAAGACTGGGAAACAGATTTTGAACGTGCTTTTACTGCCATGAGACAGGTCTGTTCCAAAGTATTCATCGGTGGTTTTTCCACAGGAGGACTGCTGGCTCTGCTACATGCGGCACAGTATAAAGTAGATGGAGTCATTGCCCTGAACTCTGCACTGAAGCTTCATAACTTGCAGGTGAGTTATGTTGTGCCGACCTTGCATTTTTTTAACGAAATGATATCTTATCTTAATGCAAAGGGTATCCGAGAGTGGATAGACAATTCCCATACCGAGCAACCCAATGTCAACTACCTCAAGCACCCTCTCTCTTCAGTGGCACAAATGGAAAAACTCATGACAAAAGTAAACAAAAGATTAAAACAGGTAAAAGATCCTATACTCATCATACAGGGCGATAATGACCCGATCGTAAAAGCAGAGAGTGCACAACTCATCTACGATAATGTAAGTTCCAAAGATAAAAAACTGCTTTTGATCCCGCGTGAGAGACATAGTATCTTAGCAGATAAGGGGCATAATGAAGTGTTTGAAGCGATAGATAGATTTATACAAAATCATCTTAAAAATTAGTGTGAATTTTCAATCCATTTTTACCTAAACTCTGCTATATTAGCTTCAATATTTTCGTCATCCTCAGGCTTGACCCGGGGATCCACAATTGGCATACCGTACAAGTGCTACATCCCTGGTTTAATTGGATTGCATACCTCTGGGTGCAAGCCCGAGAATGATGGTATGTTTTTGGTGGATAATATAAAACAATCAAAGGTCAATTTAATGTCAGAAGAACCAAGATCAACCCCTCAGTTTACCCACTTACACCTCCATACAGAGTACTCGCTGCTTGATGGGGCAAATAAGATAAAAGTATTGGCAAAGAAGGTAAAAGAGCAGGGGATGACTTCAGTGGCTATGACCGACCATGGGAATATGTTCGGGACGATCGACTTTTATAATACCATGAGAAAAGAGGGTATCAAACCTATTATCGGGATGGAAGCCTATGTGCATAACCAGGAAGAGTTAGGTGACAAGTCTGTCCGTCAGCGTTTTCACCTCTGCCTGTATGCAAAGAATGAGGTAGGCTACAAGAACTTGATGTACTTGAGCTCACAAGCCTACATTAACGGATTTTACTACTATCCGCGTATCAACTGGGATCTGCTTAAAAATAATTCTGAAGGGCTTATCTGTTCAAGTGCATGTCTGCAGGGAGAGGTCAACTGGCATCTTAATCTCTCTGAGAGAAACAAGAAGTTCGGGGCAAAAGGATATGAGGAAGCCAAACGTGTAGCCCTTAAATACAAAGAAGTATTCGGCGATGATTTTTATCTTGAGTTGATGCGTCACGGTATCGGAGATCAGCATCGTATAGACAAGCAGATCATCCAGCTTTCACAAGAGACAGGCATCAAGATCATTGCGACCAATGATACGCACTACACGGTACAAAAAGATGCGGATGCCCATGAGGCGTTCATGTGTATTGCAATGAACAAACTCTATGATGACCCGAACCGTCTGCGTCACTCAGTGCATGAATTCTATGTAAAGTCACCAGAACAGATGGCGGAACTCTTTGCAGATATCCCCGAAGCATTGGAAAATACCCAAGAGATCGCAGACAAATGCAACCTTGAGATCAAGCTTGGGAACCCGACACCGCCTAACTTCAAATTTGCCAGAGAGAGAGCGGCAGAATCCGGTATTGAACTTCCTGAACCGGATGTGGAGTACTCTCTTGAAAATGACATTGTACTTTTTATAGAAGAGTCCAAACGCGGATTGGAAAAACGACTGAAGATCGTTCCTCCGGAAAAACATGATGAGTACCGAGATCGTCTTAAAGTAGAGATGGACATTATCAACTCCATGAAATTCCCAGGCTATATGCTCATTGTTTGGGATTTTGTGGATGCGGCGAAGCAGATGGGCATCCCTGTAGGGCCCGGACGGGGTTCTGCTGCAGGATCACTCGTAGCCTATTCGCTGGGGATCACCGATATTGACCCTATGCCGTATGGACTGCTCTTTGAGCGTTTCCTGAACCCGGAACGTATCTCCATGCCGGATATCGATATGGATTTCTGTCAGGCTCGTCGTCAGGAGATCCTTGACTATGTGGTAGAGAAGTATGGGCGTGTGAACGTGGCGCAGATCATCACCTTTGGTAAGCTTTTGGCTAAAGGGGTCATCCGTGATGTCGCACGTGTACTTGATATGCCTTATGCCAAAGCGGATGCGATGGCAAAACTCATTCCCGATGAACTGGGTATCGACCTTAAAGGTTCATATGAGAAAGAACCGAAGATCAAAGAATTGCTTGAGAGTGATCCTCAGGCAAAACGTACCTGGGAGTATGCTTTAGCACTTGAAGGTCTCAACCGTAATGCAGGAACGCATGCTGCGGGTGTGGTAATCTCCAACGAACCATTGTGGCAGAAGACACCACTTTTTAAACCTACAGGACTTGACACGCTGGCAACACAGTACTCCGGTAAGTATGTAGAAGATGTCGACCTGATCAAGTTTGACTTTTTGGGTCTGAAGACCCTTACTGTTATCGAAGAGGCACTGCAACTGGTTGAGCGAAGACATGGGAAACGTATTAACTTCGTTGAAGAGAACATCGAAGACCCTAAGGTGTATGAATACATCAGTACAGGCGAGACACTTGGACTCTTCCAGATAGAGTCGGCCGGTATGCAGGACTTGGCAAAGAAGCTTAAACCAAACGGGTTTGAAGATGTCATTGCGATGCTCGCACTCTACCGTCCCGGACCAATGGAGTCAGGGATGCTTGATGACTTTGTCGAGCGTAAACATGGTCGTGCGGAGATCACTTATGTGTTCCCGGAACTTGAACCTATCCTGAAGCCTACGTATGGGGTCATTGTCTATCAGGAACAGGTTATGCAGATCGTGCAGACCATCGGTGGGTTCAGCCTTGGCGGTGCGGACCTGGTACGTAGGGCTATGGGTAAGAAGATCAAGGAAGAGATGGACAAACTCAAAGGGGAGTTTGCAGATGGTGCGGCTAAAAAAGGTTTCGACAGAACCAAAGCGGAAGAGCTTTTCGATCTCATTGTAAAATTTGCCGGGTACGGGTTTAACAAATCCCACTCTGCTGCCTATGCGATGATCACTTTCTATACCTCTTACTTGAAGTACTACTATCCTACAGAGTTCATGGCGGCGATCTTGACACTCGAAAAGAATAATACGGATAAGGTTGTCAAGTATGTAGATGAACTCAAACGTATGGGCATTAAACTCCTTCCGCCTGACATTAACAAATCAGGGTTAGTGTTTGAGGCACGTAACATAGATGGTGATGAGGTTGTCATGTTTGGTATGGGTGCGGTGAAAGGTGCAGGGGACATTGCTATTAACACCATGCTTGAAGCCAGGGGTGATACTGAATTTAAAGACTTTTCTGATTTTGTCTCACGCATAGACTCAAGCAAAGTAAACAAAAAGGTCATTGAGTCACTCATCAAAGCAGGGGCTTTGGACAGTTTTGGTTACAGCCGTAAGGCGATGCTCTCACAGATAGAAGATATCATTGATACAGCCAAAAAAGCGGGTGAAGCCAAAAAAATGGCGGTAGGATCTCTCTTTGGAGAAGGGGATGAGATGACTTCTGTTACCTTAGAACTGTCTCACATGGCAGAGTTTGAGCCAATGGAGATACTTGAGATGGAAAAAGAGTCTTTAGGCTTCTACGTTTCAGGGCACCCATTGGACAAATACCGTGAAACTTTGGACGGTATCAACTATACACTAAGTTCGGAGATCGATGATCTGGCAGATGGTTCTCAAGCCTTGTTCATAGGCAAAATAGAGGAGATCACAGAGAAGATCTCTAAAAAAGGCAACAAGTTCGGGATCGCCAATATTATGGACTTGCACGGAAACATAGAATTGATGCTTTTTGAGAACCGGCTCAAAGAGTTGGATGAAGATTTTGACTTAAGCAAACCCATAGCCTTTAAAGTGAAGATCACTAAAGACGGTGATTTTACCCGTATGAATATTCTTAAGATCGAGTCACTCAAAGATGCGAAAAAAGAGAAGATCAAAGTGAAAAAAGAGGAGAAGCATACGCCTGAACCTGAACAGCCGCCGCTTATATTGGCTCTTAACCTTATGCCGGATGCCAAGACGGTAGAAGATCTGATGTGCCTGGTAGAACGTTATCCCGGGAAACGTCCGTTGGAACTGCATATCAAGTCCAAACTTGCTGATGTGATCATCGAATCAAAACTCAAAGTAAGTGAGATGATACTCGAAGAAGCTAAAGAGCTTGGGGTTTATTTGGAGGAGAGTTTAGCTGTTGAAGGGTAAGGGCTGTTATCTTCTTCCCATCGTCCGAGACAGTGAAAGCACTTATTATTTTGGAAGTTTCCACTTCCTTCCTCTCTTGTATACTGCAATATGATCTAATAATCATTTCCCGAATTTAAATCCACCGCTAGGTGGCATGTAATCAGATAGATTTCTTTTTCACCTAGCGGTGATTCTGTCTTATATTTAAGTCTAAAGCTATGTAGGCATTCCCCACGTAAAGTATGGGAATGAGATTGTAATTTTATGCTAGTTTAAGTTAATAAATGTAAGAATGTTGGAAAGGGTGCACAGAAGCATAGAAAGCGGTCACTTTCTATGCCTTGTGAGACATTAGTCTTTGTCTGTGTTCTTTTGCTTCTTACAGTTTTTATAATCAAGCCACATAAATATCACTTTCAATACGCCAACTATAATAGCAAGTATGGGAATTACTTCCATCATACACCCCTCATTTTAAATTTTTACCACCCACAATATAAATTCCTAGCCCGACCTAAGTAAACTAAAAAATAAGAACACCACCAATTTGCAAAGGGTGCGAGAGAATTATACATAGAGATTTTTACATGAGATAAAAATATGTCAAATTGTCATATTCTTCTTCCTTTAAGCTATTCCAAGTAAACTTATCTAAAATAGACAGGAATAAGCCATGCTAAAAACACTTATCTCTTCATTACTCATTCTCTCAGCAACCTATGCAGAAATCAAACCGACCATCCTACACGACCTAAGCGTAGAGATCAGCTACACTACCCCAGACGGCAAAGTCAAAAAAGTCACCATTGCCAGAGATATGGACTTGCGTTGCAGGCAGATACCTTTTAATGCCAGAGAGTATTGGGAGGGGAATTATGCAAGCAGGGATGTGGCGGATTTTTGTAAAAAGACATTCATCACTACAGCAGGGAAGATCGCTCCTATGAAGATGCATGATAAAGTGGAGACTTACGGAGAGCTGGAAGTGTTGGATTTTCTGGAAGATATGCAGGATGACAAAGAGCTTCTTTTTGTGGACAGCAGAAAACCGCAGTGGTATGAGAGTGTCAGTATTCCCAGTGCCATTAACATACCCTTTACCTATTTTACCGACTCTAAGAACATCAAATTCAAACAGGAAGCACTCATACGTTTTGGAGTGAAGAGTATAGAAGGCGGGTATGAGTTTACCCATGCCAAGACCATACTGTTCTTCTGTAACGGTGTATGGTGCAGACAGTCTCCCCAGATGATAGAAGCACTCCTTGCATTAGGATATCCGCCTCAAAAGATGAAATGGTACCGTGGGGGAATGCAGAGTTGGCTGAGTCTTGGGATGACTTCTACACGTTCTCCACAGTAACAAAAAGCTTTTATTACACACTCTTTTCATACCCCAGACAGGACATTCCGGTATGGCCAAATGGAAATTGCTATGAAAAGACTCTCACTTTAAACCCTGAAAAACAAGATCATTACCTAGCAAGTCATTGTAATGATAAGTGTTGTATTAAGCGGTTATTTTTACTTTTTGTATCAAAAAATAAAATTTTTTATAAAACTACAACATAAATATAAATTATAGATTCTATTAAGATTCATCAGATAAAATATAATTATAATTTCTAATAGTAAAGGATTTAAATGAAACTGACTAAAATTCTATTGGCTTTAATGCTGGTAATGGGATATGCAAATGCTGTTGATGTACAGTCGAATATAGCAAAAACAAAACTCACAGGTGAACTTTACGGTTCAGAAGGCAATCAAGAGGCAGAGATAGATGAATTGATCAAAAAGATAGGTACCATCGGCTATGGCACGGTAGCAGCCAACAGAAACATACAAGTACATTATTATAATAAATTTAAAGAAAAGGGTATAGAGATGATCTCTTTCTTTGGTGTGGTCAACAAAGAGAAGCTCAGACCGCTTTTGCTAAAGAACCCGGATTTCGGTGCATATGCTCCGTTTAATTTTCTGGTCTATAAAACGTTGGATATTGAAAACGATGATAATACATGGTATGGACATCTTGCACCGAGTACGATGCTCGATATCATTGATGAAAAAGATCCGGATACAAGAAAAGCCTTTGCTGATATGGTGGGTGGATTTGATGCGTTGGTAAAAAAAGAGATGAAACCGACTAAAACAAAAAGATTTGAGCATTCAAAACCGCTTCCTGAGCACGGACTTACAAAAATGGTGAAAAAATTCGAAGCACCGGATGACCTTGAAGAGTTTATAGAAGATTTTGTCATGGAGCATGACGGACGTTTTTCAAAGCATGATTTTATTATTGCAGGGTTTATAGACTTTAAATTCGAGTATAGCGATATGGATCTTGAATTTGAAAAATATGATGCATACTGGGTCTCACTGCTTTGCCACTTTAAATTCTCAAACTCTATCTTCAACAGAGGTATTCCTGAAGCAGGTATGTTCGCACCTTGTTCGATCTATTTCTATATTCCTAAAGGAACCAATGAACTTCATGTGGGGTATGCAAGTGTAGATAACTGGATCAATGCATTGAATTTTAAAGACCAAAAAACGATCGACTATATGAGGGCTATTGATGCAGAAGTAATAGAAACTTTCAGAGAGTTAGGATTTGAACTTGAAGCACAAGGTGCAAAAGTACCTGAAGTCATGTCACTGGATGAGGAAAATAAAGCACTCAAAGCAAAGATCAAAGAGTTGGAATCAGAGTTGGCAAAATATAAAAAAGGTGCTCCGGTGACTGTACCGGCAGTTAAACCGGCAGCTAAAGCAGTTGAACTTCCTAAAAAGGTTTTTACAGGTAAAAAATTGGTTATCGGAGGTAAAGCACCCAAGGAGCTTACAGCATATTATGCGGCAAATCCGCAAACTATTGACGGATTGAAAGCAAAGTTGAAAGCGGCTGGTTTTACAGTACTTGCCACAACAAAAATACTCAATGGAAAAACTGTGGTCACTGTTACAAATGATGAACTGAAAAAAACCAATACTTTTGCTGCTACGCTTCAAGTACTGGTGAACGGGGAAGATGAAGTACGTGTACAGAACCCTTCCTATTTCGGAGCTGCATATCTTCAGGAAAAATTTAAATATGGTCAATTCTCTGCAACACTGAAAGCACTGCAGGCAGCTTTGGGTGATATGTATGAAACAAATGACAAATTTGAGTTTGATGATCTTGCAAAATACCAGTTTATGTTCGGTATGCCGTATTTTGATGATACGATTACGGTAGCAGAGGGGGAAAATCTTATAGGGAAACTCAGTGGTGAAAAGGCTTCAAAATACGTTGCCTATACACTGAAACTTCCTAATGGAGCAAGCATCGTAGGACATAAACTCAGAAGCCGCACCAATAAATTTCTTCAAAAGATCGAGGCAGAACGCAATGCCGATATCTTGCCTTATGAATCAATGATAAAAGATGGCAAAGCAGTTATTCTGGATCCTAAATACTATTTGGCACTTTCTCTTCCGCTTTTGAGTATGTCAGATTTTATGAAGATCGCATCTGCACCGGGTGAAATAGAAAAAGATATTAAAAGAGCCTATAAATAACAGAAATAATGTAATACAAAAAACATATGGGGGCTTTCCCTGTATGTTATTGTGTAATATAGAAACAAATAATAAAGATAACTTTTTCGTAACCTGTCATTTCAATCACCTCCAACGATAAGAGTGCTACAATTCTTCTACATAAAACTTAATTTAAGGAATACACATGTCTAAACCAACTATTATTTGGTCAAAAATCGATGAAGCTCCGGCTTTGGCAACCTACTCACTTTTGCCGATCGTAAGTAAATTTACGAATGCAGCAGGTGTAGATGTAAAAGTAAGTGATATCTCTTTGGCAGGTAGAGTACTTGCTGCTATGGGTCTTGCTGAAGACGAACTTGCAAAGTTGGGTGAATTGGTAGTTAAACCGGAAGCCAACATCATCAAACTTCCAAATGTTTCAGCGTCTATCGGCCAGCTTAAAGAGTGTATTGCTGAGCTGCAGTCTCAGGGCTTCGATATTCCTGATTTCCCGGAAAATCCTGAAACTGAAGAAGAAAAAGCGATCAGAGCAAAATACAACCCTTGTCTTGGGTCTGCTGTTAACCCGGTACTCAGAGAAGGAAACTCAGACAGACGTGCTGCAGCAGCAGTTAAGAGATATGCACAGCAGCACCCACACAGACTTAAGGCGTTTGCTGAGAACTCAAAAGCATATGTAGCACACATGGAAGGTAACGGAGACTTCTATGGTAATGAGCAGTCAGTAACAATGGACAAGGCTCAGAAAGTGAAGATCATGCTTAACGGTAAAGAACTTGCAGCGATCGATGCACTTGAAGGTGAGATCCTCGATGCTACATTCATGTCAGTGAAAGCACTGAGATCATTTATCAAAAAATCAATTGATGATGCAAAAGCAAACGGTGTGCTTTGGTCTATTCACCTTAAAGCAACTATGATGAAGATCTCTGACCCGATCATGTTCGGTCATGCGTTTGAAGTATTCTTCCAGGAAGTATTTGACAAGTATGCAGATGTATTCAAAGCATTGGAAGTAAACCCTAACCTTGGTATGTCCGATCTTGAGAAGAAGATCGCCGGTCATGAAAAAGAGGCAGAGATCAAAGCGGCATTCCAGGCGGTTGTAGATTCTGATTCTCCAAAGATCGCAATGGTCGACTCTGATAAAGGTACTACGAACTTTAATGCTTCAAATGATGTGATCATCGATGCTTCTATGCCTGTAGTGGTTAGAGAAGGTGGTAAACAGTGGGATAGAAATGGTGATGCAGTCGAGTGTGTTGCGGTTATTCCTGATTCTACTTACGCAATGTTCCACCAAGAGATGGTAGCGGACTGTGTGAAAAACGGACAATACGATGTTACAACTATGGGTAACGTAGCAAACGTTGGTCTTATGGCACAAAAAGCAGAAGAGTACGGTTCTCACCCGACAACATTCGAGATTGCAGAAGCGGGTACGGTAGAAGTTCTGAATGAGAATGGTGATGTACTGATGAGCCATGAAGTGGAAGCCGGAGATATCTGGAGAATGTCACGTGCGAAAGATATCCCGATCAAAGACTGGGTAAGACTTGCGGTTGAAAGAGCAAGACTTACAGGAAACCCTGCGATCTTCTGGTTGGATGAAAACAGAGCACATGATGCGCAGATGCTCAAGAAAGTCAATAAGTATCTTGAAGAGCATGACACTACAGGTCTTGATATCAAGATCATGGATATAGCAGCAGCGACAAGATATACAAATGAGAGAGTAAGAGCGGGTAAAGATACGATCTCTGTAACAGGTAACGTTCTAAGAGACCACCTTACTGATATGTATCCGATCTTGGAGCTTGGAACATCTGCAAAAATGCTTTCTATCGTTCCATTGCTTGCAGGCGGAGGACTCTTTGAAACAGGTGCGGGCGGATCAGCGCCTAAGCACGTAGACCAGTTCCTGGCTGAAGGTCACCTCAGATGGGATTCACTTGGTGAGTTCCTTGCATTGGCCGAATCACTTAGAATGGAATACCAAAAGAGTGAAAACAGCAAGATCGGTGCATTGACAGAAGCACTTGACAAAGCGAACCAGGGTTACCTTGACAACGACAAAGCACCGTCAAGAAAAGCAGGTGAGCCTGACAATAAAGCATCTCACTACTATGTTGCAAGATACTGGGCTGAAGCATTGAGTACTCAGACGGCAGATGCAGAACTTGCTGAGAAATTCGCTCCGGTTGCGGATGCACTCGCAAAAAATGAAGAGCAAATCATTTCTGAATTGCTTGCAGCTGAAGGTTCTGCGAAGGATATCGGTGGTTACTACCATCCGGATGATGCGAAAGCTGAAGCTGCGATGAGACCATCTGCTACACTTAATAGCATCATTGATGCTATCTAAGTCTTAGACTTAAAACCTCACACGGGGCACTGTGCCCTGTGTATCACTTCTTTGCATCTAGTGTAAAAAGATGCACATAGAACGGTTGTTGCCTCGTTTGTCGCAAAGCATAATTGATAACTGACATTATGATTTATGTTTTGCTTTTGAGGTGTTCTATGATTCTCACAAAAAAAGGATTTAGATGAAAAAAGGTAAAAAAGTATCGATTATAGGTGCCGGGAATGTTGGGGCTACAGTAGCTTATTCACTTGCGATGAAAGGTGTATGTCACGAGATTGTACTTAGAGATAGGAATATTAAGATAGCAAAAGGTAAAGCACTTGATATGAGTCAGGCAGCAAATGCTGCCAGAATGCATACACTTGTATCGGTAGCTGAAGATGCTTCAGATATGGCTGGTTCAGATGTAGTCGTTATTACAGCAGGGAGTCCAAGACTTCCTGGTATGAGTAGAGATGACCTGCTTATGATCAATGCAGAGATCACTAAACAAGTGGTGGCAGATGTGAAAGAACATGCACCGGACTCAGTCATCATCATGGTTTCAAACCCTCTTGATGTGATGACCTATGTGGCACTTAAAGCGTCAGGTTTTCCTAAAGAGAGAGTCCTTGGTATGGCAGGGATTTTGGATTCTGCAAGAATGGCACACTTCATTCATGAAAAGATCGGTTACGGTGCAGGGCAGATCCGTGCTTCTGTAATGGGTGGACATGGTGATGATATGGTACCGCTTCCTAAATTCTCAACGGTAGCAGGAGTACCTTTAACGGATGTACTTGATGAAGAAGAGATTCTTGAAATAGTAGAAAGAACTAAAGGTGGCGGTGCAGAGATCGTAGGATACCTGAAAACAGGTTCTGCATACTATGCACCGGCAAAATCGACAGCGATCATGGTAGAGGCTATTCTTAAAGATACGAAGCAGATCCATCCATGTGCAGTCTATCTTGATGGTCACTACGGACACTCTGATGTAGTTTCAGGTGTACCTGTCGCACTGGGTGCCAATGGTGTGGAAAAACTTTTTGAAATGACACTCAGTGAAGGTCAAAAAAGAAGATTTGCCAAGAGTGTTGATTCGGTAAAAAGTATGATCGATATACTTAAAGAAAAAAACTTTTTTGACTAAGGAATGAAAATGAGAGAAATTGAATTTGATGTTGTTGTCAAAGCAGTAAGAGATATCATTGTACATTGTGGTACCGATTTACCAAAAGATACTTATGATGCACTGGAAGAGGCTATGGAGAAGGAAGCATCACCTGTATCTAAAGAGGTGATTCGCCAAATTCTTGAAAATGCAAATATTGCCAAAGATGAGAAGAGACCTTTATGTCAAGATACCGGTTTAGCGGTATTTTTTGTGAATGTAGGTGATGAAGTAAGAATTAAAGGCGGACTTCTAAGAGATGCGATCAACAAAGGCACAGAGCAAGGCTATACTGAGGCATACCTAAGAGCTTCTACTTGTGAACCATTCAGCCGTGCGAACCTAAAAGATACAGTGGGCTATAACTTGCCTGCGATCATTCACTTTGATATCGTAGCTGGTGATAAAATAGACATCGAATATGCTGCAAAAGGCGGTGGAAGCGAAAATGTTTCAAGAGCAAGAGTTTTCCCTCCGGCTGCCGGTAAAGAAGGGATCATCAATTATGTAAAAGAGGTGATCTCTGATGCAGGCGGAAACCCTTGTCCTCCGATAACTGTAGGTGTAGGTATCGGTGGTACATTTGAAAAAGCATGTATCTCTTCCAAACATGCTCTTTTTAGAGACATAGGATCCGTTCATCCGGATCCGGAAATGGCAGAGATGGAAAAAGAGATCCTTGATGAGATAAATAAGCTTGGTATCGGTGCTATGGGAATGGGTGGGACAAAGACGGCTTTGGCTGTTCATATCGAGTCCAACCCTTGTCATATCGCTTCACTTCCTGTTTCGGTCAATGTTCAGTGCCACTCATCACGACATACACACATCACAATATAAGGGAGAGTAGATATGGCAACTTATACTTTAACCACCCCACTTACTTCTGAAGATACAAAACAGCTTGTAGCAGGTGATACAGTTTTACTTAATGGTACGATATTTACTGCTAGAGATGCAGCACATAAAAGATTGGTAGAGCTTATCGAAAAAGGTGAAGAGCTTCCTTTTGACCTAGAGGGTTCTGTTATCTATTTTGTCGGACCAACACCTCCTAAACCGGGTGATCCTATCGGTAGTGCCGGTCCAACAACAAGTTACAGAATGGACTCTTACTCTCCAACCATGTTGAAAAATGGTTCCAAAGGAATGATCGGAAAAGGAAAACGTGATCAAGCTGTGAAAGATGCCTGTGTCAAATATGATGGTATCTACTTCGGTGCTACAGGTGGAGCAGGTGCACTACTGGGTAAAAAAATCACATCAGCAGAGGTGATCGCATATCCGGAACTTGGTCCAGAAGCAGTACGTAAGATCACTGTTGTAGATTTTCCTGTAACGGTTATCAATGATACCCATGGTAATGACCTCTACCAAATGGGTAGAGAACAATACGAAGTCAAGGACTAAAGTTCAGTATAGAGACGGAGTAAATCCTGAGTCATGTAAGGATTAAAATCCAATACAGTGAGGAAGTAAATTCCGAGTTTTATAAAAAATAAAGCTTAATATAAACAACTTTCTAAACTTTCTTCATATCTAAATATCTACACATTCGATGTGTAGATATTTACCACAATCCTCAAATTATTATTTTAAAAATTCAACTTTCGCATGTACGTCAACCTTGTATTTGGTACGGGGATCTACAAACCTGATACACTGTAATTAGTTAAAAAATATTGTAGATTCTCAGTGAAGCTGAGAATCATGATGGAATGATAGGGGAAAGTTGAGTTCATAATAACAATATGATATAATTATTTTTAATAGTGCTCAACAAGGAGTAGCAAATGAAATATAGAATAGAAAAAGACACAATGGGAGAGATGAGAGTTCCTTCCGATAAATATTGGGCTGCACAGACACAAAGATCTATACATAACTTTGAAATCGGTAATGAAAAAATGCCTTTGGAAGTAGTGTATGGATTTGCTAATTTGAAAAAAGCTTGTGCACTTGTTAATAATGAGCTTGGTCGTTTAGATGATGAAAAAACTTCTGCTATCTCTCAGGCATGTGAGAGTATCCTGGCAGGAGAACTGGATGACAACTTTCCTCTGGTCGTATGGCAAACAGGTTCAGGAACACAGTCAAATATGAATGTGAATGAAGTGGTGGCAAATAAAGCAACTGAGATCCTTGGGGGAGACTTCACCAAAGACAAACTTGTTCACCCAAATGACGATGTAAACAAAGGTCAAAGTTCCAATGACACCTATCCGACAGGTATGCGTATCGCTGAAGTGGTTGCTGTGACAGATAACCTTATCCCTGCACTTGAACAACTAAAAGCGACATTAGACAGTAAAGCAAAAGCATTTGCTGACATCGTAAAGATCGGTAGAACACACCTTCAGGATGCAACACCGCTTACATTGGGTCAAGAACTTAGCGGATATGTAGCGATGTTAGAGACAAATCTCAAGCAGATCAATGATGCCTTGGTGTATTGCCGTGAGCTTGCCATCGGTGGTACAGCAGTGGGTACCGGACTAAATTCTCATCCGGAGTTTTCACAAAGAGTCGCAGCACAACTCAATAACTTCATGGCTAAAGATTACGGATTTGTTTCTCAGCCAAATAAATTTCATGCACTGACAGGACATGATGCTGAAGTGGTACTTTCCGGAACACTGAAAGCACTTGCAGCAAACTTGATGAAGATTGCTAACGATGTGAGATGGTTGGCTTCTGGTCCCAGATGTGGGTTAAGTGAGATAGAAATTCCTGCAAATGAGCCAGGCTCATCCATTATGCCGGGGAAAGTCAACCCTACACAAGCTGAAGCAATGACCATGGTAGCAGTACAAGTCATGGGTAATGACACAACAGTTGGTATTGCTGCAAGTCAGGGTAACTTCGAGCTTAATGTGTTTAAACCGGTGATCGCCTATAATATTTTACAATCAATAAGACTTCTCGCAGATACAATGAGAAGTTTTGATACAAATTGTGCAGTGGGTATAGAACCAATCCGTGATAACATCGAGAAATTCCTCAATGATTCGTTGATGTTGGTAACAGCGCTCAACCCTCATATCGGGTATGAAAATGCAGCCAAGATCGCCAAAACAGCACATGCGAACGGTACAACACTGAAAGAAGAAGCCATTGCACTGGGATTGCTTACTGCTGAAGAGTTTGATGAATATGTTAAACCTGAAGATATGATTGCTCCCAAGGTATAAATATTTTTTATCATCCTCATGCACATGATACGGGGATGACAGGTATTTCTTCTCCAACTGTGTAAATAATTACCACTTTATTAAAATCACCCTTAATAATAATTCAATTAATCCAATATTATCTACCAGAGACGTATAATTATGCAACTTATTGTAATTTAAAGGAGTACACGTGAATATTCATGAGTATCAAGCGAAACAAATATTCCAAAAATATGGCGTACCTACACCAAGAGGTATCGTGGCAAACACACCTGATGATGCAGTCAAAGCTGCACAAGAACTCGGTGGCAGTATCTGGGTAGTTAAAGCACAGATCCACGCAGGTGGTAGAGGACTTGGTGGTGGAGTCAAGTTAGCTAAATCTACAGATGAAGTAAAAGAATTGGCAGGTGAGATCCTTGGGATGACACTGGTAACACACCAAACTGGTCCAGAGGGGAAACTGGTTCAGAAGGTATACATTGAAGAGGGAGCGGACATTAAAGATGAGCTTTATCTTGGTGTAGTACTTGATAGAGCCAAAGAGATGCCTGTTATTATGGCTTCTACGGAAGGTGGAATGGATATTGAGACTGTTGCAGAAAAAACACCTGAAAAGATCATTAAAGTAGCAGTAGATCCTGCTGTTGGTTTCCAAGGTTTCCATGGTAGAGAGCTGGTATTTGGTTTAGGTATTACAGATAAAGCAGAACAGAGAAAATTCATTGAGTTTGCTAATGCACTTTACACTGTATATATGGAAAATGATGCAGAGATGATCGAGATCAACCCACTTATTAAAACGGGTTCAGGTGCGTTTCTTGCACTTGATGGAAAAATGGGATTTGATGACTCTGCACTCTACAGACACCCTGAAATTGAAGAGATGAGAGACATCTCTGAAGAGGATCCGGATGAGAGAGAAGCAAGTCAGTATGGACTCTCTTATATCGCTCTTGATGGTGAGATCGGTTGTATGGTAAATGGTGCCGGTCTTGCGATGGGTACAATGGATACGATCAACTATATGGGTGGAACACCTGCAAACTTCCTTGATGTGGGTGGTTCGGCAAATGCTGAAACAGTGGCAAAAGGGTTTGAGATCATTCTTAAAAATCCGAATGTCAAAGCTATTTTTGTAAATATCTTCGGTGGTATCGTCAGATGTGACCGTATTGCAAACGGTATCCTTGAAGCAACTAAACTTGTAGATGTGAATGTACCGGTAATTGTAAGACTTGATGGTACAAATGCAGCAGAAGCAGCAGAGATCTTAAAAAATGCAAATATAGATAATGTTATCGCAGCAACTGACCTTGGTGATGGTGCCAAAAAAGCAGTTGAAGCAGCAAAGGGAGTGTAAGAGATGTCAATTTTAGTCAATAAAGATACAAAAGTAATCGTACAAGGTTTTACAGGGGGTGAGGGTACATTCCATGCTGAACAATGTATGGCGTATGGTACAAAGATCGTAGGTGGTGTGACACCAAATAAAGGTGGTCAAACACATCTTGGCCAACCAGTTTTCAATACCGTAAAAGAAGCAGTAGCTTCTACGGGTGCAACAGTTTCTATGGTATTTGTTCCACCGGCATTTGTAGCAGATGCAGTCATGGAAGCAGCAGATGCCGGTATTGAGCTTGCAGTGATCATTACTGAAGGTGCACCAGTGAGAGATATGCAAGCAGCAAAAGCATACGCTACAAAGCATGGTATGATGACTATCGGACCAAACTGTCCAGGTATCATTACGGCTGATGAGTGTAAGATCGGTATTATGCCGGGTAACATTTTCAAAAAAGGAAATGTAGGGCTTATCTCTAAGTCAGGTACACTTACGTATGAAGGTGCGAACCAAGTATGTAATGAAGGATACGGTATCACTACAGCTGTAGGTATCGGTGGGGATCCGATCATCGGTCTTTCATATAAGCAACTTCTTGCTATGTTTGAAGCGGATCCGGAAACTGAAGCCATCGTTATGATCGGTGAGATCGGTGGAGACCTTGAGATTCAAGCGGCTGCTTTCATTAAAGAAAATATTACTAAACCAGTGGTTGCATTTATTGCTGGACAAACAGCACCAGCCGGTAAGAGAATGGGGCATGCGGGTGCTATCATCTCTGGTTCTGCCGGAACTGCAAAAGAGAAAATGGATGCACTGGAAGCAGCGGGTGTAAAAGTCGTTGTTTCTCCTGCAGAGATCGGTAAAGCGGTTAAAGAAGTATTATCAAAATAAGCTTTCCGTAGGTCGGGTTCCCCTGAATCCGACACCGGGATAATTTGAAATCCGTATCTTGTCGGGGTGAGGACACCCTGACCTACTTATACACACAACCTCCAATATTACTTGACAGAATATCTTACTCATGTGTACTATAACGCTTAACATTACATACAATCTACATAAAGTTTTTGCTATACTTTCCAAAAAAGAACAGAGGTAACCAAATGATACAGACCTTTCAGGTACAGAATGTAAAATGTGGAGGATGCGCTTCCACACTTAAAAATAAACTCTTGGATACCTTTGGTGAAATAGAGGTGGATCTGACCAAAGAGCCCAGAGAGATCACGCTGGATATTGATGAAGAACAGGTAGGTATACTCGCCGAAAAACTGAAATCACTGGGTTACCCTTTTGTGGGTGAAAATATGGGTTTGATTGACAGTACTTCTGCAAAAGCAAAAAGTTTTGTATCTTGTGCTATAGGTAAAATGAATACATAATTAGAAGTAAAAACTCCTATTTTAGTTGCTTCAAAAGGTAACAACCCCTCTTATAGTAACAATAATTCCACCTTATTCATAGCATCCTTACAAAAACTAAGTTATCCTCGTTTTAGTGAATAATAAATCTCACTTAATATTTCAAAAATAAAAAGGGGAAAATATGGCAGCAATGGTAGCTCCGGAGAATACTCCAGTATGGGTAAATACCGATAGATGTAAAGCCTGTGATATCTGTGTGGATGCATGTCCGGCAGGTGTGCTTTCAATGAAAGCGGAACCAAGTTCAACTCTAGGTGCAATGATCAGCGTGATCGCGCCGGAAGCTTGTATAGGATGTAATGAGTGTGAACTCTCATGTCCGGATTTTGCTATATATGTAGCAGAGAAAAAAGAGTTTAAATTTGCAAAACTCACTGACACTTCAAAAGCAAGACAAGAAGCGATTGCAAGTAACGGGTATAGATTACCCGCAGATTATAAGGAGGCTAACTAATGTCAGCAACACGAGAAGTAATATCTACAGGTAATGAATTGGCAGCTTTAGCAGCTATCGACGCTGGATGTATGTTTTTTGGGGGATACCCGTTAACACCATCAAGTGAAGTAATGCATGTTATTTCTGACCTCTTACCGAAAAAAGGCGGTGTAGCCATTCAAATGGAAGATGAGATCGGAGGAATCTGTTGTGTGATCGGTGCTGCAATGAGCGGTAAGAGAGCACTGACAGCAACTTCAGGTCCGGGTATGTCACTCAAGGCAGAGAATCTGGGTCTGGCACAAATGGCTGAAGTACCTTTGGTATGTGTGAATGTAATGAGAGGTGGTCCGTCAACAGGTCTTCCGACGCGTGTATCACAAGGTGACATCCTTCAGTCTAAAAACCCGTCACACGGTGATTACAAATCGATCACTCTTTGTGCAGGAAATTTGGCTGAGTGTTATACAGAAGTAGTAAGAGCATTCAATATTGCAGATAGATTCATGCAACCGGTTATCGTACTGCTTGATGAGACTTTAGGGCATATGCACGGTAAAGCAATGCTTCCGACACCTGAAGAAGTAGAAGCAGGAATCGTTCCAAGAAAAACATTTGACGGTCCGGCGGAAGAGTATCACCCGTATGAGTGTGGTCCAACAGATCCGGCAGTACTTAATCCAATGTTCCAAGGGTACAGATATCACTTTACAGGGCTTCATCATGATAAAAACGGTTTCCCGACTGAAGAGATAGAGACTTGTAGAAAACTCATCCAAAGACTTGAAGATAAAGTTGAAGCTCATAAAGATGAGATCGAATCTTACGAAGAGTTCATGATGGATGATGCAGAAGTAATGATCATTGCTTATGGTTCAGTATCACTAGCAGCAAAAGAGGCTATTAGACACTTAAGAGAAGATGGTATTAAAGCAGGACTATTCAGACCTATTACTATTTGGCCAAGTCCGGCAGAGAAGATCAAAGAGCATACAGACAAGATTAAAAACGTAATGGTAGTTGAACTTAACATTGGTCAATTCCATGCAGAAGTTCAAAGAGCTTCAAGTCGTTTGGATATCGAAGGTCTATTTAAAGTAAACGGAAGACCAATTTCTCCATATGAAATTGTCGAAAAAGTTAAGGAGGTATTTTAACAATGGCATTTAATTACGATCAATATTTAAGACTTGAAAAAATGCCAACACTATGGTGTTGGGGATGTGGTGACGGTGTTATACTTAAAGCCTTTATTAGAGCAGTAGATAAACTTGGTATCAGTAAAGATGATATGTGTGTTGTTTCCGGGATCGGATGTTCGGGAAGATTCTCTTCATATGTAGATTTCAATACAGTACATACAACGCACGGTAGAACAGTAGCGTATGCAACAGGTATCAAGTTGGCAAACCCGGACAAGCACGTAGTATGTGTTGCCGGTGACGGTGATGCGCTTGCGATCGGTGGTAACCATACGATACATGGTTGTAGAAGAAACATCAATATCACGATGATCGTTATCAACAACTTTATCTATGGTTTGACAAACTCTCAAACATCTCCAACTACACCAAAAGGTATGTGGACAGTATCTCAAAAAGCAGGTAACATCGACCCTACTTTTGATGGTTGTAAACTTGCTATCGCAGCAGGAGCTTCATTTGTAGGTAGAGAGAATGTAACTGCACCTAAAAAACTTGAAAAACTTTTTGTTCAGGCACTTGAACATAAAGGTTTTTCATATGTTGAAGCACTCTCTAACTGTCACATTAACCTTGGTAGAAAGAATAAAATGAACTCTGCTATGGCTAATCTTGACTGGATCGACAGTATCACTGTCTCTAAAAAGAAATATGATACATTGAGCCCGGAAGAGCAGCTTAATCTACTTCCTACAGGTATCTTGAAACAAGATACAGAAGCGGATGAGTACTGTGATATGTATGCAGAAATCCAAAAAGTACACCAAGGTCAAAGAGCTAAAATTACTCAAGATGACTTTGAGAAAAAAATATAAGGAGACACAATGGCACGAACATTAATGAGATTTACAGGCGTTGGTGGACAGGGTGTTCTTCTTGCTGGTGAGATCTTTGCGGCTGCAAAGATCAAAACAGGTGGTTACGGACTGAAAACAGCAACATATACATCACAGGTGCGTGGTGGTCCAACGGTTGTTGATATTACTTTGGATGATAATGAGATCTACTATCCGTATGCGAATGACGGTGAAGTAAACTTCATGTTGTCTGTGGCGGATGTAAGTTTTCAGTCATTTAAAAACGGTGTTAAAGAGGGTGGTACGATTGTTGTTGAACCAAATCTTGTACATCCGAGTGATGAAGACAGAAAAAAATGGAATATCTATGAGATACCTATTATTACGATCGCTAAAGAAGAAGTAGGAAATGTGATTACCCAATCAGTGGTTGCACTTGCTATTGCCAATACATTTATGAAGGCACTTGATGAACAAGTACTTATAGATACTATGCTTTCAAAAGTACCTAAAAAAGTACATGAGCTTAACTTGAAAGCTTATGAACTTGGTAAGAAATATGCATTGGAAGCAATGGAAAAAGGTCCAACTAAATAATTTTTTCTACTTTACTATATCTTTGGATGATGGAGTCAGTCACTTAGGGGCATAAGCTCCTCCATCCAAAGAATCCAAATCTGCAATTAAAAAAATCCCAATCTATTATTATGTATATACTTCTTCCTGCAAATATTAAAATCTACAGAAAATCAAGGAGAGATCTTTATTTCATTGTTTTTCTAAAATATCCTTCTTTCTTTTTTATTTCAGTATAATAATTGAAAAAAGTACACATAATGAATTATCAAACTATACTCGATGAAATTTACGATGAAATACAGCCTGAACTTATGCGAGGCAAGGTTGCTGACTATATCCCTGCTTTAGCAGAAGTTGAAAAAGGGCAGTTTGCTATGACCGTGACACTTAAAGATGGTCAAGTATTTTCTGTGGGAGACACTAAGAAAGAATTTTCCATACAGAGTATCTCTAAAGTCTTTACTTTCACATTGGCATTGGATATTTACAGTAAAGAGCTCTATAAAAGAGTAGGGGTAGAGCCTTCAGGTAATCCTTTTAACTCTTTGGTACAACTTGAGTATGAAAACGGTATTCCACGCAACCCTTTTATCAATGCAGGAGCTATAACGATCACCGATACGCTTATCAGTCATTATAAAGATGAGTACAAAACACTTGAAGTTATCATGAACTTCATACGGGAGATAAGCGGTAATCCCCAGCTCTCTTTTGACCCTATCGTTGCAAGATCTGAAATGGAACATGGAGACAGAAATCTGGCGTTGGCAAGGCTGATGAAGAGTTTTGGAAATTTTGATAACGATGTTATTGCCACGGTGATGACCTATTTTAAACATTGTGCGATCACTATGAATACAGAAGAGTTATCCCGCTCAATGTTATTTTTGGCATTTGGAGGAACGGACCCCATAACAAAGAAGAAATTTATTACACCTGCACAGGCAAAACGTGTGAATGCTGTAATGCTGACCTGTGGGCATTATGATGCCAGTGGTGAATTTGCCTTTCATGTGGGACTTCCTGCAAAAAGTGGTGTGGGAGGCGGTATTGCTGCAACTGTTCCCGGGAAGATGTCCATCGCAGTATGGTCACCGGGACTCAACAAGTATGGTAACTCTCATGCAGGAACACTTGCTTTGGAAAAATTTACAACTAAAACTGGACTATCTATTTTTTAGCTGTAAAATATGCTATAATTCGTATAGGTGCAATAGGTAGTTGCTGGTGGTGTAAACCACGAGAGGAAAGTCCGGGCTGCAAGTGAGACAGGACTCCATCTAACGGATGGCCAGAGTAATCTGAGGGCAAGTGCAACAGAAAGTAAACCGCCAAGCTTTGCTTGGTAAGGGTGAAAGGGTGGGGTAAGAGCCCACCGGTGCCTGTGGTAACATGGGCAGCCAGGTAAACCCTGTCCGCAGCAAGAAGTATATGGTATAAGTCTCACAAGCTGTTAGATCAGCACTCATACTTCGCTTGAGCGTATTGGCAACAATACGCCTAGATAAATAACTACCCACGACAAAACCCGGCTTATCGTTGCACCTTATTAAAATGTAATATGATGCAAAACCCTGCAAAAACCCCATATAATCGGCACTTCAAGCTATCTCAATCAATATTTAAATATTCTTTTGCATAATTATGCACAGGTAAAATACACTATCTTTCATAGTAAAGGTGTACCAAGAAGTGTACTGTTTTTGTAACGCCCATTCAAATCATAAGTGCAATTTCACCTCAATCAAGCAGCTAATTCCTTAGCGAATTCTTCGAAAAATACTTCATATGGTGTTCTATAGTTTAGTACTTTTCTCGGTCTATGGTTTAGCTTCTCCTGTATGGTAATGTGAACTTTTTGTATTTCCACGCTTAGTCTCCTTTTGGGTATAATCTTCTTGTCAGCAAAAATCAATTTAAAGGACACAGTCAAATGGAAAATAAAACAAAAGAAAAGATTGAGAAGATCTATGAGGTTGTTTCCGTACTTGAGCGTGCAGTGCGAACCAATGTTAAAGATATTGCTGCACTGAAAGAAGAGATCAAAGAGCTCAAGAAACAGTTAGAGAAGTAAATCTCTGTGTTTCTTCCTGGCTACAATAAACCCCAGATGCTATCATAGAACAATCAGTTATGATAAGCGTAGGAGATATTATACTGATTTGGTATAATACCACTCAAGAAGTAGCATATCACTACTATTAAAATAATATAAGTGTACTAGAACAGTAACTAAATGCCTATATAGCGAAAATAGTACATAACTTATCGTTGCACCTATTTTTAGTGTTACGTGCCAAGCGTTAAGTGTTATGATTTTCTTTCTTATACGATCTTCTTAACATTTAGTATTTAGCAATTAACGCTATTTTGATATAATCAATTAAAAAAGAGATTACGTATGAAAATATTTCTACTATTATTTATCCCATTATTTATCTTCGCAAAAGTACACTATGCAAAAGTAGAACCTTATGAATCAGTAGTCCTTAAATCTGCTGTAAGTGGATTGGTCATTGAAGTTGATCTGGATGCTGAAGGGGAGATGGTGGATGCTAAAAGAGTGATCCACTTGGATGATGCGCTTGATAAGATCAATCTTGAAGATACAAAAAAAAGTGTAGAACTTTTAGAGAAAATGTTAGATATTAATAAAGAGATAGCAAACAGTTTAAGCGGCACAGTCAAGAGACAGGAAGGCTACTATCAACGCATTTCCAAACTCTCTACAGCATCAAAAACACAAAAAGACAATGCCTATAGCAGTTTTGTTTCTGCAAAGACCCAATATTTGAGTACACGTGAAAAGATCGTCAGTTTAGAGAAACAGATACTTGATATGAAGTATAAAATTTCACAGCTTAAAGATACTATCTCTAAAAAGTCTTTAGTATTAGAAAACAAATATCTTTATAAACTAATGGTACGTAAGGGAGACTTTGTAGCTCCGGGCTCTCCTCTTGCACAGGTTGAAGATGCGAGTAGAGCAAAGTTGGTACTTTTTTTAGATCCTGAAGAGTTAGAAGAGATAGGGCAAAAGAGAGTCTATATTGACGGGAAGAGAACAGAGTATAAAGTAGGTAAAGTATGGCGTGTGGCGGATGAGAAGTTTATTTCCTCTTATAGGGCTGAGATCTATATTCCTGCACCTGAGAACGCATTTTCAAAACTTGTGAAGGTTGAGATAAAGTAATGCAGACAGCTTGTGGATTGGATTGTTATGATGCATGCAGCATCATTGTTGAAGAAGGTAAGTTCCCTAATCTAAAGGGAAATGTGAACCACCCTACAGGTAATGGTGCTTTATGTGCACTGCTTAACAAGATCATGTTTGAAACTCCCCGTATAGAGAACCCCAGGGTTGATGGTAAAGAGGTGAGTATGCAAGAGGCTATGGAAGCTGTTGCTGATGCCTTTAAAACAGATAAGTCACTTCTCTGGAGAGGTTCAGGTAACTTTGGCGTAATGCAGGAGGTGACGAACCTTTTTCTGGAGAAGATAAAAGGCTCTTTAACGAGAGGAAGTCTTTGCGACGGTGCCGGTGATGCGGGTATAGCGTTGGGACGAGGTATTAACAGATCTCTGCCTCTTGAACAGATAGAAAAAGCAGATACGGTAGTGGTATGGGGACGTAATGTGACAGTGACAAACTCGCATATTATGCCTTATCTTGAAGGTAAAAAGATAGTGGTTATTGACCCTGTACGTACATCCATTGCAAAAAAGGCAGACCTGCATCTTCAGATAGCTCCTCGAACGGATTATTATGTAGCGATCATGTTGGCAAGGTTTATCTTTATGGAAAATAGTGAAGACACGGAGTGGATGGATGAGTTTGCTTCAGAGTATGAGGATTTCTATGACTATACACGTGAACATAGAATCAAAGCGATCTTAGCCTATATCGGTGTAACTCTGGGAGGTATGGGCAAGGTATTGGAATATCTGCGTAACCAGAAAGTAGTTTTTTTGGTGGGGAACGGTGTACAGAAATACTCAATAGGCTCCTATACGCTTCATGCCATTGATTCTTTGGCAGCTACACTCGGACTCTTTGGTAAAGAGGGGTGTGGGGTGAGTTATCTGTCTAATTCCAAATTGGGCTTGGATAATCCTTTTGAAGTAAAGTGTGACCGTGTACCCAAAGCCACAACAAACTTTTCAGAGTTTGATACCGTACTGGTGCAGGGAGGAAATCCTGTAGAGTCCATGCCGGACAGTAACCGTGTCAAAGAGGAGCTAGAAGGTGTCGAAAATCTTATCTATTTTGGGCTTTATGAAAATAAGACTTCCAAAATGGCTAAGATCGTCATCCCTGCGAAGAACTTCTTTGAAAAAGAGGATGTACGTTTGAGTTACGGACACCAGTATGTGGAAAAGATGAACAAAGTGATGGATTCGGACATAGGTATCAGCGAATATGACTTTACGAAAACACTTTTTGATGCTTTTGGTTTTGAAGGACTTGAGTCTGAAGAATATTACATCAATAGCTGGCTTGAACAGTGTCAAAAAGAGGGGGAGCAGTATATCTCTCCTGCCCATCAGAATGTACCGTATAAAGAAGGTTTCGGTGAAGACGGAGATGATGAGTTTGAGTTCATCGAAGAGTATGAGGATGATTTTGTCAATACGAAACGCTTCAGGAAACACCGTAAAGAGAGGAAGAACAAGCCCAAAGACGAAACTTTTTGGCTTCTTTCTCCCAAGTCTTCAAAATCCCTCAATACCCAGTTTATCAGAGGCGACAAGGTACAGATCCATCCGGACTCAGGCTATAGTGAGGGTGAGAGGGTAAGGATAAGCTCAGAACATGGTGAACATGAATTTTCTGTGAAATTAAATGAAGATATTCGCCCTGATTGCATTGTCATAACAAGTAATACAGTGGGAGTGAATTACCTTACGCCAAGTATCCTCAGTGAAGAGGGTGAGAGTGCCTGTTATCAGGAAGTAAAGGTGAAGATAGAAAGTATCTGATTGACATACGCATAAAAGTATGATATTTTTTTGAAGCAAATCAGAAGAAGCACAAAAGCAACATATCTTAAACTCCTTTAAAGGCATTCCCAAAATATATGGATATCTGTTTGATGATATATAGTTTTTCTTCTTCCTGGCCTGAGAGACAGACGCTCACCGATGTCTCTGCTTTAGCATGGAAGATCGGACAATCTACTTCCAAAAGGTGTAGGGCAGTATAACATTTTTTTTAGAGGGTGTCAAAGTGTTGTTTGGGTAAAATATCTTATACTATTTTTAGGAATGCCTTGTGACTTTAGAGAGCCTTGATATCAAACAGCAGAAACTACGAGAACTTCAGCAGATAGTACCTGAGATATTTGAAGATGGGGAGATCATCCCTGAGAAGTTGAGAGATATTTTTGGTGAGCAGGTCAATGAGAGTGCGGAGCACTATAGCTTTACATGGGCTGGTAAGCGTGACTGCTACAAGACCATCCGTGAAAAGACCCATGCTACACTTAAAGTAGATGAAGAGGTGGCTAATGATAGTGATATTCCTGATGGTGAGAATGTCTTCATAGAGGGAGACAACCTAGAGGTACTTAAACTTCTTCAACTCTCGTACCATAAAAAAATCAAGATGATTTACATCGACCCACCCTACAACAAAGACAAGGACTTTGTCTACTCGGACACATGGGGTGACAGCATACACAACTACCTCGTGCAGACAGACCAGCTCCGTGACGAGGGCTACACCACTACCAAAACCAACAGCACAGGACGCAGACACACCAACTGGCTTAACATGATCTACCCTAGACTATGGCTTAGCCGTAACTTACTTAAAGACGATGGGGTTATCTTTGTGAGTATCGATGATGACGAGGTGCATAATTTGCGGAAGGTGATGGATGAGATTTATGGGGAGGAGAATTTTGTAGCCAATGCTATTTGGGAGAAAAAATATAGTCCTCAAAATGATGCAAAATGGCTTAGTGATAATCATGACCACATATTGATTTATGCTAAAAACAAAGAAATATGGCGACCAAATTTATTGCCTCGTACAGATGAACAGAACGCACGATATAAAAACCCAGATAATGACCCGAGGGGAAATTGGAAATCTACAGATTTATCTGTTAAGACCTATTCTGAAAAAAATGATTATCCCATTAAAACACCTTCTGGAAGATTAGTTAATCCGCCAAAAGGGAGATGTTGGTCAGTTTCCAAAGTAAAGCTTCAAAAACTTATAGAAGATAAAAGAGTTTCATTTGGAGATGATGGTGATGGTGTACCAAGATTAAAAAGTTTTTTATCAGAAGTGCAACAAGGAACAGTACCATTAACAATATGGAAATATAAAGAAGTTGGTCATAATCAAGATGCATTAAAAGAAATAAAAGACTTATTTGATGGATATGCTTATTTCGATACACCTAAACCGACCAAATTACTAAAGAGAATGTTACATTTAGGAAGTAGTGAAGATGACATCATCTTAGACTTCTTTGCAGGAAGCGGTACCACAGCTCATGCAGTGATGGACTTAAATAAAGAAGATGAGAAAAATGGGAAAATAGGAAATCGTAAATATATTTTAGTTCAACTCCCTGAAGCTACAGACGAAAAGAGTGAAGTCTACAAAGCAGGGTACACGAAGATAAGTGATATTACCAAAGCACGTATTAAAAAAGCTATGGAAGCTTTGAAATATAAAGAGGGTTTCAAATCATTCTATCTTGACAAATCTAACTTCCAGGTTTTTGAAGAGGTCAAAAAACGCCCCGATATGAGCTATGAAGAGATTGAAAAGATGCTCAAGATGAGTATGTTCCATGAAAACATCCTCACTCAGGGAGCTAAAGAGTTGGACATTGTCTATGAAGTGGGGCTCAAAAACGGCTTTACACTGAGTGCAGAGGTAGGAGAGGTGAAGTCTGAGAAATACAGTTTCATTACCCTAACAGAAGAGGAGAGAGTCTTTTACTTTAGCTTCGATAAAAAGATAGAGGGTGATATCGTCCATGATGTACCTAAAGATGCCAAGCTCATTTGTTATGAAAAAGCCCTCACGACCAATGTAAAGCTGAACTTGCGTGAGAATTTGGATCTGGAGGTGTTGTAGTGGGAGTTGACATTTCCGGTGCACCATGCTATAATGCACGCAACATACTTCCTCCACCTCTTTACAATGTGCCAACGAGGAAGTGCTTCTTATGATCTCCCAAAACTTCACAAAAGAGCACCTTAACTATGATAAACAGACAGCCTTGTTAACGTCCCGCGGCTTGGTAGTTACAGATACAGATTTGGTACGTAAAAAGCTGGAGCATATCAGCTACTATAGATTGAGTGCCTACTTCTTGCCGTTTCAGAAAGAAAAAGATATTTTCAATCCTGATACGCGATTTGAAGAGATTCTCAGGGTGTATTATTTTGACAAAGCACTACGCAAGATCGTATTTGATGCCATAGAAACTTTGGAGATCAACATCAGAGCCAACATAGCCTATAACCTCTCCAAAGAGGTAGACCCCTTTGGCTATATGGACAAGGAAAATCTAAATATTGGCTACACTGAGTATATCAATCTCATGCAAACCATACAGAGAGAGACAAACCGCTCCAGAGAAGCCTTTGTGACGCATTTTAAAAAGCAGTATAACTCTGACATACTTCCTGTTTGGATGATGGTAGAGATCATCTCTTTTTCGACACTTTCTAAGCTGTTTAAGGCACTGAAGCCAGAGCATGAAACCATGACAGCCAAACTGAACATACCGCCAAAAGTACTCAAAAACTGGCTGCATGTTATCAATCATATACGCAACATCTGTGCACATCATGGAAGAGTATGGAACAAACAGTTTGCTATCAAAGCACTCCTCCCTAAAAAAGTAACAGCGTTTCAGGGATTAAAAAATGACAAGATATTTGTAGTGATACTTATGTTGAGTTATATGTTTGATCAGCTAGAAACAGCGGATGGATTTAAAAGCAAAATAGTCTCATTACTGGAAGAGTATCCTGATATATCTCTGCAAAGTATGGGATTTAGTGAAGATTGGAAAGAGAGATTATGCAACTAAAATACACCACCCAACCCCACCAAACCAAAGCCATAGCGTCCATAGTTGATCTTTTTCAAGGGCAGAACAGGCAAGTATGCGAGTATGATATCTTCGATGGTGAAGCAGTGTGTGGTAATGGATATATACTGGATGATGTTGCTATACTGGAGAACTTGCAACGGGTGCAAAGAGAGAATGCCATAGAGGAGTCTTTGATGTTACAGAGTCGTGACTTTTCTGTGGAGATGGAGACAGGTACAGGGAAGACCTATGTGTACATCAAGTCTATACTTGAACTATATGAGAAGTATGGGTGGAATAAGTATATCATCATTACCCCGTCAATAGCCATACGCGAGGGAGTGCTGAGTTCTTTGGCTAGCATGAGGGCACATTTTGAGTCACAGTATAAATTTCCTTATGATTATTTTGAGTATGATTCCTCCAGACTTGGGAGTTTGAAGCATTTTATCCGTGATGATGGCTTACAGATAATGGTAATGACCATAGACAGTTTTAAAAGAGCCAATACCATACTCAACATGCCCCAAGAGGGATTTGCAGGGACACCCAAAGAGAGTCTACAGAAGACAAATCCTATACTTATACTCGATGAACCACAGAATATGGAGAGTGAGTTAAGCAAAACCTCTATAAACGAGTTAAATCCACTCTTTACCCTTAGGTTTTCTGCAACACATAAAAACTATTACAATCTTATTTATACACTTACGCCAAGAGAGGCACTGAGTCAAGGACTCGTCAAGCAGATAGATGTACTGGCACTGAGTGAAAACCAAACGGTGAATGACAGCTATGTGAATGTACTCAAGATAGAGATAGATAAAAAGTCTAAGAGACCTGTGGCAACGTTGGAACTCATCGTGAAAAACAAAGATGAGTTTGTCACAAAGTCTGTCAAAATAAAAGGAAATGATAGCCTTAAAGAGAAGACTAAAAATCCAATCTACTCTGGGTTTATAGTCGATGAGATCAATGCCAGAGAGATGTATATACAGTTTGAAAATGGTTTACGTTTAGAGGTTAGTCAGATCAATGGACAAGTTAAACGGCAGATACAAGAACAGCAGATAACTGAAGCCATAGCTATGCATATGAAGAAATATGAAGAGCTCAAAAAGAAAAACATCAAAGTGTTGAGTCTCTTTTTTATCGATAGGGTGGCTAACTTTTTGACAGAAGAAGATGGCTGGATGCAGGATCATTTTTGTAAAGAGTTCGATAGACTCAAAGTTGGGTATGAGAGTTTTAAAGATGCGCATACCGAGGATATATATAAATACTATTTTGCCAAGAGAAAATCCGGGTATATTGATGACTTGAAAAATAATGACAGTGATAGAAAACTGGCAAAAAAGACCTATGACCTTATTATGAAAGAGAAAGAGAAGCTTTTGAGTTTTGAAGAGAAGACGAGTTTTATCTTTTCTCATAGTGCATTAAAAGAGGGCTGGGATAATCCTAATGTATTTTTCATTACGACACTTAACGATACAAAATCGGAAATGAAAAAACGCCAAATTCTTGGACGTGGTGTGCGTTTAGCTGTTGATAGATTTGGAAATAGGGTAGAAGATAAAGAGATCAATAGACTCACAGTGGTTGCCAATGAGAGCTTTGAAGCATTTGCAAAAGGTTTGCAATTGGAGTATGAAGCTAGTGGTGTTAACAGTGGAACAACAGTTAATAATATTAAAGAGAAAAAGAAAGCCAAACGTAAGTATACTGAAGCACAATTAAATGATGAATTCAAGGTATTGTGGAAAAAACTAAAGAGCAAAACAATTTTTGAGCTTAAGTTAGATGAAGAGAAATATAAAGAAAAAGTTATTAGAAAACTACAAGATATAGAAACTAGAGAGCAAAAAATAGTAAAGCAGTTTGGAACTATAGCAGATGAGATCTATGGTTATGTGGCAGAAGAGAAGAGTTATGCACTTCACTTTGAACAGACGCTTCCTGATTTGGTGAGTGTGATTGAAAAAGAGACAGGTATCACTAGAGGGATGATCATAGATATACTCAATGCTGTAGATTTGAAACCGTTTATACGAAACAGTGATGAGTATGTAAAAAGAGCGATAGAGGCTTTCGATGATGCTAAACATGAGATACTTACAGAGAGTAGTGATGGTATAGCCTATAAAGAAAGTGGTGAGTATTATGAGTTTGTAAATGTTTTTCCTGAAGAACTGGAGGGATATGATCTTGAAGCGTGTAAAAAAGGTTTATATGATGCAGAGCAGTGGGATTCAGATATAGAAAAAAACTTTATAGACTGTGCAGATATGCAATTTAAATTTTTTGCAAAACTTCCTAAGCGATTTAAGATCAAAACACCACTTGGAAATTACAGCCCTGATTTTGCAGTGATTAAGTATGATGAGAGCGAAGGAGCTTTTGTGGTAGAAACAAAAGGAAGTGATAAGAATAGAGACATGAGAAGTAGAGAATCATGGCAGATAGCTTATGCTAAAAAGCATTTTAAGTTTTTAGATGTGAAGTATAGGGATAAGATTAAGAAGTGTAATGATATATAGCAGAATCTTCTGAATGTATAGTCTTATTCAGAGAGTTCAATGTTCAATGACTGAATATTTTTTACTCTAAGTTAGAAAACAGATAACAACACTCTGCTATAATAGCATCAATAATAATTTACAATAATGGAAAAATAAAATGACTTTAGAACAACAAGACAAACAATATGTGCTTCAAACCTATGCACGTGATTATACAAACTTTGTAAAGGGTGTGGGCTCTACACTTTATGATGAAAATGGACGTGACTATATAGACTTTGCATCAGGGATCGGGGTGAACTCTGTGGGCCATGGCAATGAGAAGTTGACACAGGCTATTTGTGAGCAGGCTAAGAATATCATACATATCTCAAACTTGCAGGTAATAGAACCGCAGGCAAAGCTGGCACAGCGTATTGTAGAACTAAGTGGTTATGATATGGGTGTATTCTTCGCAAACTCCGGTGCTGAAGCAAATGAAGGGGCTATTAAGATAGCGCGTAAATACGGTGAGACGAAATTTGAGAATAAGCGTTACAAGATCATCACACTTGAACACTCTTTTCACGGTCGTACCATCACTACTGTCAAAGCTACAGGACAGGAGAGTTTTCATACACCTCATTTCTCTCCTTATCCGGCCGGATTCTCTTATGAAAAGAGTATAGAAGATGTCTATAAGGCTATAGATGATGAAACAGTAGCCGTGCTTATAGAACTTGTACAGGGTGAGGGTGGTGTTCAGTCCTTTGAAAAAGAGGAGATACAAAAACTTGCAGCACATTTAAAAGCTGAAGGTATTCTGCTTATTGTGGATGAAGTACAGACGGGTGTGTATAGAACAGGAGAGTTCCTGGCATCAAATCTCTATGAGATAGAACCGGATATTATTACCCTTGCCAAAGGTTTAGGCGGTGGAGTACCGATCGGTGCAGTGATGACAAAACATAAAGATGTCTTAAGCGCAGGCGATCATGGAAGTACGTTTGGCGGGAATTATTTGAGTACAAGTGCCGGATTGGCTGTATTGGATGTATTGGAAGGTTTGTATGAGAGTGGAGCTATCGCCGAGGTACATTTATATTTCGAACAAAAATTAGAAGCTATGGCTAAAAAATATAATACTCTTTTTAAAAAAGAGGTTGGACTGGGACTTATGCGTGGATTGCGTGCTAAAAGTTCTGATATTCAAGGTGCTATCATAAAAAATAGTTTAAAAGAAGGTTTGATCGTATTAAAAGCAGGGCGTAATACGGTACGCTTTTTACCAAGTATTACCATTAGTAAAAATGAGATAGACAAAGGGTTTGAACGTTTTGAAAAAGCTATATCTTCTTTGTAGTTTATTATTTTCCTCTGTGCTGGCAGATGAGTTGAGTGATATACTCTCAGACAATAAAAATATACTATTTGACTATGAGTTCCGATCAAATACTGCTCAGAGTGATATGCTTGAAAAGAGTTGGATCAATCCTATTACGTTGCAGTACAGTAAAAGTTACTCAAAACAATTTACTGATCAAACGGTCCAGACGGGTAGTTTCAGTATAGGTATCGATCAACCTATTTTCCGTTCGGGTGGGATTTATTTTGCTATTAAATATGCCCAGGCACTTAGAGGAGCAAATGAAGCAGAGATCAAACTTAAAAAACGTGAGATGATAGGCTCTGCAGTTAAACTACTCTTTGAAATGAAAAAGATGAATCTGGAACAGAAAAAACTGGCACTACTCATTAAAAATGATAAGCTTGATATTCGCCAAAAACGTGAAAGTTATGAAGCAGGACTGATAGATAGCAGCTTTTTGGATCAGGCTATTCTCAAAGCCAATCAGGATGAGACAAAAAAGTTGGAAACAGAGATATCTTTAATGAAACTCAAACAAAGCTTTGCACTTTTGAGTGAGAAAGATCCAAATAAACTGAAGCTGCCAAAACTAAAACTTATCTCAGCACAACGTTATAAAGGTTCGAATCTTGAACTGGTTCGAGATAGACTCAGAGCTAAAGAGAAGGGTTATAATGCAAAGATGACTTGGGCTAAGTATCTTCCTTCCATATCTTTACAGGGAAGGTATACAGATGCAGACCTTAATCCTCTTTTTCCACAATCCGGACTTGAAGAGAAGTATTGGACTTATGGGTTTACTGTCTCTATGCCATTGAATATCAATATGTTTTCAGATATAGAAGCTTCTAAAGTAGCACACCTTAAAGCACAAACTGAAGTGATAGAGCGTAAACATACTATAGATGAAGAGTATAAATTGATTCAAAACAAATTGAAGATCATAGAGAAGAAAATAAAACTTGCACGTAAAGATGAAAAACTTTATGCAAGACTTTACAAAACAACAAAAAATCTTGCCAAAGCAGGTGAAAAAACTTCTTTAGATACAGCAATGATGTTTAATTCACTCAAAGTAAGAAAACTTGATCAAAAAATATATGAATTAGATAAACAGATAGAGCTTATAGAACTCTATACAAAGGTCGCTAATGCAATTTAGTACTTATATGAATGAATGGCTCTATGGAGAAGAGGGGTATTATAAAAACTTCAAGGACATAGGTAAATCAGGTGATTTCTATACGGCAGTAAGTACAAGCAGATTTTTTGGTGCAAGTATTGCGAACTATTTTTATTCACTTTTAAAAGAGGGAAAAGCGGACAGAAACGGCTGGCTTATAGAAATAGGTGCACACCAGGGATATCTGCTCTGTGATATGATACAGTGGCTCTATACCTGTGATCCTGCATTGGTAGAGACACTTAAGTTCGGTATAGTAGAGCGTCAGCCTCAGGTACAGAAAGCACAGCTTGCTTATATCAAAGAACGTTTTGGTGATGACATCACTATCACACACTTTAATGATATCTCTGAAGTTGAAGTAGAGTATGCTTTCGTTGTAGCCAATGAAATATTTGATGCTTTTCCCTGTGAACTTATTAAAGATAAAAAAATAGCCAGGGTAGAGGAGAATGAAATATTTTGGGAAGAGGCTTCTGATGAAATCCTGGAGTGGGCAGAAAAGCACAGATTGGTTCAGGGTGAGATAGCGATCGGATATGAAAATTTTGCAAAAGAGATGGCAACAGGTATCAGGAAATGTGATTTTGTCTCTTTTGATTACGGTGAAAAGTATGTACGTAATGACTTTTCTGTCCGTGTCTATAGAGCTCATGAAACCTTTCCTCTTTTTGATGAAGCATTGAAATTATCGGAATCTTATAAAAAAGACGACATTACCTATGATGTGAATTTCGGACATGTTGTTGAGGCATTCTGTGCCGAAGGATTTGAAGAAGTAGCTTATGAGACACAGGCAAGGGCATTAGTACGTTTTGGGTTGATCGATATACTTGAACAGTTTGCAAAACAGACAACCCAGGAGAAGTATATGAGAGAAGCAGATAAAATCAAAACCCTCATATCACCCACAATGATGGGTGATAGATTTAAGATGGTGCATTTTCGAAAGAATCAGTAGCTGACTATTGCATCGCTTTAAGCATGGCACATCTTTTAATAGATGATGCTTCATTGCCGAACATTTGTGTATATTTATCAAACTTTTCCTGACCTATCATCCCAATACACTCTTCTCTGCCCATAGCAGCAACTGCCGGATACGTGGTATTTGCTGCTGCCACTTTAACTGCTTTTTCTTTTTGGGTTCTGTCTTCAGGGTACATATATGCTTCACTGAAGTTGTCATCCTCGACTTTTTTTAATTTGATCTTTTTTCTTGATCTTTGAGGTACATGTTCTTTAATGACTTTAGTGGTATTTGCTTCCTTTGTTGCAGAAACAGGTTTTTGTGTAACTGTAGGGGCCTGAGAGCTGCATCCGGCTATAAAAAACGCTGTACTTGTCAAGTGTTAAGCTAAAATACACCACAAGTGCAGAGTAAAAATGTACCACTAA